>BNJS01000447.1_pt1:55000-224241 | contig 224241 bp, 277 predicted proteins | sample 8540461 | NCBI WGS metagenome assembly BNJS01 (sample SAMD00202454, study PRJDB9452) | human saliva metagenome | isolation source: human saliva | place: Japan | reverse complement strand
CATTCTTGATATAATCATTGCTCATCCAGTCGAGTTTCTTCTGATCAAAGGCTGCTGGAGACTTGCTGAGGCGATTTTCATCGAAAAGTTTAATGAGTTCTTCACGAGAGAAGATTTCATCTTCGCCACCTGGGTTCCAACCAAGAAGAGCAATAAAGTTAAAGACTGCTTCTGGAAGGTAACCTTTCTTTCGGTAATCTTCGATAAATTGAAGTGTATTAGTATCACGTTTAGATAACTTCTTACCAGTCTCAGAGTTGATAATCAAGGTCATATGACCGAACTCTGGAGCTTCCCAACCAAGGGCTTCATAGACCATAAGCTGTTTTGGTGTATTAGCAATATGGTCATCTCCACGGATAACATGAGAGATTTGCATATCGTGGTCATCGATAACAACGGCAAAGTTGTAAGTTGGGTAACCGTCTTTCTTTTGGATAACCCAGTCACCACCGATATTGCCACCTTCAAATTCGATATCACCTTTGACCATATCATGCCACTTGTAGATACCTGACTCATTGACCGCCAAGCGAACTGTTGGTATGATACCAGCCGCTTCACGTTCTGCGATATAAGCCGCTTTTTCTTCACTCATACCAAGGTATTCATTGATGTAGCGAGGTGTTTCACCAGCTGCTTCTTGACGTTCACGTTCAGCTGCCAACTCTTCTTCTGTAACGTAAGATTTGTAGGCCTTTCCTTCAGCTAACAGTTGGTCGATGTATTTTTGATACAAGTCCAAACGCTCAGACTGGCGGTAATTTTCATGTGTTTCTGGGCTTTCATCCCAATCCATGCCTAACCAACGAAGGTTTTCAAGCTGTGAACGTTCACCATCCTCGACATGACGTTTACGGTCAGTATCTTCGATACGAATGATAAAAGTTCCACCATGATGACGTGCGTAAAGGTAGTTGAACAATGCTGTACGGGCATTCCCGATGTGTAGTAGTCCTGTTGGACTTGGTGCGTAACGTACGCGGATATCTTTTGACATAGTTTCTCCTATAAAGTCTCTAGGCGTCTGCCTTTTTGCTCTCTATATTATATCACAAGTCTTGGCTGAGTCCAATTTCTATGGATAAAGAGAGTAAAAAGAGTGGACAAACCACTCTTTTCTTCTATTATAGACGTGCGTTAAGTTCTTTGCTCAATTCTTCAAATCCTGGTTTTCCAAGAAGGGCGAACATGTTACGTTTGTAAGCTTCAACACCTGGTTGGTCAAATGGGTTGATGGCATTCAAGTAACCAGAAAGGGCAATTGCCAATTCGAAGAAGTAGATAGTGTAACCAAGAGTGAAAGCGTCTTGCTCTGGAAGAGTCACGTACATGTTTGGTACATCACCATCTGTGTGGGCAAGAAGAACACCATCAGTCGCTTTTTTGTTTACAAAGTCAACGTCTTTTCCTTGAAGGTAACCAAGTCCATCAAGGTCTTCTTCCAAGCTAGGGATAATCACGTTTTTACGAGGTTTGTCAACACGGACAACTGTTTCAAACATGATACGAGTTCCTTCTTGGATAAATTGACCAAGTGAGTGCAAGTCAGTTGAGAAGTTGGCTGAAGTTGGGTAGATACCTTTTTGGTCTTTTCCTTCTGATTCACCAGCCAATTGTTTCCACCACTCTGAGAAGTATTGAAGTGATGGCTCGTAGTTTACCAAGATTTCAGTTGCATAACCTTTACGGTAAAGAATGTTACGAACTGCTGCGTATTGGTAAGCTTCGTTTTCAGAGATTTTATCTGAAGTGTAGTCTTTGCGAGCTGCATTCGCACCTTCCATAAGGGCTTTGATGTCAGCTCCTGATGCTGCGATTGGAAGCAAACCAACGGCTGTCAATACTGAGAAGCGTCCACCGATATCATCTGGAACAACAAATGTTTCCCAACCGTTAGCATCTGCTTCAACCTTAACAGCACCTTTTTGGCGGTCAGTTGTTGCATAGATACGTTTGTTGGCTTCTTCTTGACCGTATTTCTTAACCAAGAGTTCTTTGAAAGACACGGAAAGCGATCGCTGGTTCAGTTGTTGTACCTGATTTAGAAATCACGTTTACTGAGAAGTCTTTATCAGCTACGTACTCTACCAAGTCAGCAAGGTAAGTAGATGAGATTGAGTTTCCTGCGTAAAGGATTTGTGGAGCTTTGCGTTCTTCTTTTGTTTGCAAGTTTGCAAAGTGGTGATTCAAGAAGTCGATCGCTGCTTTAGCACCAAGGTAAGATCCACCGATACCGATAACAACCAAAACATCACTATCTGACTTGATTTGCTCAGCAGCTTTCAAGATACGATCAAATTCTTCACGGTCGTAGTTTTCAGGAAGGTCCAACCATCCCAAGAAGTCGCTACCAGCACCAGTTCCTTTACGGATCAATTCATCTGCTGCTGTTACTTGTGATTGCATGTATTCCACTTCATGTGGTGCAACAAATTTGTCTAAAACTTTTGAATAATCAAATTTAATATGTGACATGTTATTCCTCCAATATTTCTTCTTTTCTATCATAACGCTTGCCTTCGTTTTTTTCAAGTTTTTTTGTCGAATTTCTCCAATTTTTATCAGAATTCAAACGTTTGCGTAAAAATCCCATATTTCAAATAAAATAAAGAACGACCAGATACACCAGTCGTTACAATTCATTCAATAAATACTCAAATAGTTCTAAATTGCCATCTTCTTCATTAACCAGAAACTCTGGATGCCACTGCAACCCAATAATGCGGTGTTCGTCTATAGACTCAATCGCTTCGATGGTTTGGTCTCTTGGATCAATAGCAGTTACACGGAAATTAGGTGCCAAATCTTTAATGCTTTGACGATGGACAGAATTGACCTGACTTTCTTTTCCAAACAGCTTGGCCACCACACTTCCTTCTACTGTCTCAATAGAATGAGATGTTCCGAAAGGTAGGCCTTGCCAGTGACCTTCTATTTCTTGATTGAGGGTTCCACCAAGGCAACATTGACAAGTTGAACACCGCGACAGATTGCCATAATTGGTTTATTCTGACGAAGCGCTTCTTTCAAGAGTGCCAATTCAAATTCATCACGGACCAGATTATAATCATCGCTCTCGATGGTCTTTTTCTCTCCATAAAACTGAGGATGGACATTTTGGCCCCCTGTCAAAATCAATTTGTCAATCATTTCCACATAGTCGCGTACGACTGACTCATCACCGACAGGAATGACTAAAGGGAGACCACCGACTTGACGAATGCTCTCTGCGAATCTACAAGATACAGATGAATGAATGTTTTTGCCTTCTGCATCTACGGGACATAGATTTGCAGCAACTCCTACAACCGTTCTAGCCATGATGTCTCTCCTTTCGAATGTTAATACTCTTCGAAAATCTCTTCAAACCACGTCAGCGTCGCCTTACCGTATATATGTTACTGACTTCGTCAGTTCTATCTACAACCTCAAAGCAGTGCTTTGAGCAACCTACGGCTAGCTTCTTAGTTTACTCTTTGATTTTCATGGAGTATAACGATAGTCCTATCATATCACTCAAAATACCTTTCGTCTAATATGTTTTTTTTAAGGTCGTGATAAATATTTTTTATGGACAAGAAAAAGCTGCCCTCATAGGACAACTTTTTTCTTATTCAAAGACAAATTGATTGTGATAAAGTTCTGAGTAGAATCCACCTAGTTTTAAGAGTTCATGGTGGTTACCGCGTTCGATGACTTCTCCATCTTTGAGGACAATAATCTGATCAGCATTGAGAATGGTTTTCAAGCGATGGGCAATGACGAAACTGGTTCTACCTGCTACAACCGCCTCCATGGCATGCTGAATCTTGCTTTCTGTTACCGTATCTACGTTTGAAGTGGCTTCATCTAGAATGAGAACTTCTGGATCTGTCATCAGGGTTCGAGCGATAGAAATCAATTGCTTCTGACCTGTCGAGAAGATGCTCTGATCATCATCGATAAGAGTATCGTACTTATCAGGCAAGCTTTCGATATAGTCGTGGATATGGGTTGCCTTGGCTGCTGCCTCAACCATTTCTTGACTAGCATCTGGCACACCAAAACGGATATTGTCTCGAATGGTTCCGCTAAACAAGACCGAATCTTGTAAGACAATTCCCACCTTACTTCTGAGACTATCTAAGTCATAGTCACGAATGTCTTTCCCATCAAAATAAATACCACCAGCATCAACATCATAAAAGCGATTGATGAGGTTCATAATAGTGGTTTTTCCTGAACCTGTCGGCCCAACAACCGCTGTCATCTGACCTTTAGGGGCAGAGATACTGACATCTTTCAAAATTGGTTTATCAGGCAAGTATGAAAAATCAATATGACTGATTTCAACACCTTCTTGCAACTGAGTGAAGGTCGGAGCGTTTTCAGGTCGGATTTCTTCCTCTGCATCAAACATTTCCTGAATCCGCTCAGCCCCCGTAAATGCTAACTGAAGGCTTCCCCAACTAGCAGCAACTTGAATAATAGGTTGATAGTACTGCTGAGAAAATTGGGCAAACATAACAATCAAACCGAGGGCTGTACTTGTTTCAATAGTCTTATCATTTAAAAGTACAGCTGAACCAGCAAAGATGACGATGGCTGTATTAACCAGACTCATCCCATTCATGACAGGGAAAAGAATTCCTGAGAACATTCTTCCTTTAAAGGTTGCCTTGCGCACGCGCTCATTTTGTTCAAGAAATCCTGCCATCATGTCCTCTTGAATTCCTTGGACAATTACGGCTTTTTGGCCTGAGATACTCTCATCCATATAGGCGTTGAGCTTCCCTACTTCTTTCTGCTGGAGGTTGGTGTATTTGCGCGCCATTTTCACGATGAAAATCAACATGAGGAAGGCTACTGGTGTGCTGGCAATGGTGATGAGAGCCAACGTCACATTTCTCGAAAACATGACAAGAATCAGACCAATGTATAAAACAATATTGCTCATGACCTGAACCAGACTTTCATTAAAGGCTTGGAGGATATTATCCAAATCACTGGTAAAACGAGACAAGATATCGCCATCTTGTCGGCGGTCAAAGAAAGAAACCGTCAACCGAGCAAGCTTGCCAAAGAGGCCTTTGCGCATCTCGTTGGTCGACTCTGCAATCACGCGCGTCATAAGACACATGTATATGACACTGGAGATAAAGAGAACCAAAACCAGCAGACCAAGATTGACCATGATTCCTGATAGACTTTGCCAAACAAGTTCTGGATTGCCATTTTGATAAGCTTGAACTAAGTTAGCTAGCTCCGTCACCGCTTGTCCAGAAAAGACCGGAAAGAGGGCTTGGGCAAGAGTCGCTAGAACAATCATCAGAACGACAACTACAAATGATAGTTTATAGACTTTAAAATAATTCCAAAAGAACTGAACTGTCTTCATCTTACTCCTCCTTTCCTTTCTGTGTTTCATAGATTTCACGGTAAACGACGTTATTGGCAACCAAGTCTGCATGTGTTCCTTGACCAATCAATCGTCCTTGATCCAGCACCAAGATTTTATCCGCATGGACAACAGAACTAATCTTTTGCGCGATGATAATGGTTGTCGTCCCCTTCAAGTCCTTGTTCAAAGCTTCCTGAACCAGGCGCTCTGACTTGGCATCCAAAGCTGATGTCGAATCGTCAAAAATCAGAATACGTGGATTGCTGACAATCCCACGCGCAATCGACATCCTTTGTTTTTGCCCACCAGAGAAATTGGTTCCCCGTTCCTCAACTGGACTTTCAAAGGTTTTCTCCATACGATGAATGAATTCGCTGGCCTGAGCAATATTGGCTGCGCGCTCCATTTCAAATAGAGTGGCATCTCCCTTACCCTGTCTCAAGTTATCTGCAATCGTTCCACTAAAGAGAATGGCTCGTTGGAGAACAATAGAAACAGTTTTACGCAGGGTTCCTTCACTCACTTCTCGAATATCCTTGCCTCCGATTTTGATATCCCCTTCCTGTGGGTCAAAGAGACGTGGAATCAATTGAGCCAAGGTTGATTTCCTGCACCAGTCGCTCCAACGACACCAACCATCTGACCAGCTTCAATAGTAAAGCTCACATCTTTCAGCATCGGTTCCTTATCCATTGGATAGGTAAAGGTCACATTTTCAAAGCTAAGACTGCCGACCAACTCTTCATCTGGGACATCCTTAAAGGTCATGGCTGGCTCTGCGTCCAGAATTTCTCGAATACGACGCATGGAAATCACGGCACGACTGACAGAATTTCCCAAAAATCCAACCATAACAATAGTAAAGATAATCTGGCTTAGGTAATTGACAAAGGAAGCAATGGAACCTACAACAGTAGGATCCGACTGAACCATCCCCGTAACTAGCCAAATAGAGAGGAAGACCGCCCCGTAGCCGACCAACATCATAAAGGGTTCCACTACTGAAAAGGCATAACCGATGTAAAGGTTTTGATCGAGAAGCTCGTCTGAAACCTCCGTAAACTTAGCAAACTGCTCTTTTTCTTGGACAAAGGACTTGACTACACGAACACCACGAAGATTCTCCTTGGCAATAGCATTAATGCGCTCAAGAAGGGTTTGAAACTTGGCAAAACGAGGTCCCATCATCCCCATCATGACAGCAGTCAAACCAAAAATCAAGACTACCATGAGAACAATCACCCACCACAGAGAAGGTAAGGTTTGAATCGCCAGGATAAACGAACCGATGAACAAAAGGGGAAGTCTGAAAAGGATTTGGAAGGCCATCATGACCACGTTCTGAATCTGGTTGATATCATTTGTCATGCGAACGACTAGATTTCCCGCATTAAATTGTTCAATATTGGCATAAGAAAAGGTTTGGATTTTACGGAAGGCATCCTCCCGAAGATCAGATGAAACTCCTTGGGCAATATAGGCTGCGAGGACAACATTGAGCCCACCAGCAACTAGACCGATCAGGGCCACACCAATCAACCAAGCCCCGATACTATAAATAGCTTCATATTTTCCAGCAAGGAGGGCGTCTAAGACTTCCTGCAGATAACGCGGTTGCAAAAGTGAACTAACAACCATCAAGCCTGTCATCAGGAACGAAGCCAAGGCCTGCCACTTGTAGGTTTTTATTTTCTGAATCAGCATACTTTCTCCTTAAAAAATAGACAAAAGGGAGCGACAATGCGTCAGCTCCTTTTCATTCTGTTTGTGTGATGCTATTCTAGCAAAAAAGTGGGGACTTGTCAAAGAAGTATCCTTGATACAGCTAGAATGATCAGCAATTCTTAGATTTATAGTTTCTGTTTTAACTCAACCAAAACATTCATAGCCTGCATGGGTGTCATGTTGTAAATGTCCAGTTTAGACAATTCTGCTAGGATAGGATGTTCTTCAGTCGTATCAAAGAGTGAAATCTGTTCTGTGACAGCACTTGTTTGCCTCATAAAAACTGGACTTTCTGTACCTTGATTCTCTAACTGAGTCAAAATCTTATCCGCCCTTGCTAAAAGGTCTGCTGGCAAACCAGCAATCTTGGCAACATGGATACCATAGGATTTATCAGCTGGTCCTGGTTCAATCTTGTGAAGGAAGGTGACCTGCCCATCCTGCTCCAAGGTTGCCACGTGAACATTGACCAAGTGCTCCAAACTGGACTCCAGACTGGTCAACTCATGGTAGTGGGTCGCAAAGAGGGTCTTGGCTCCGATATGTTCATGAATGTATTCGATGATGGACTGAGCTAAAGCCATCCCGTCATAAGTTGCAGTTCCCCGTCCCAATTCATCGAAGAGAATGAGTGAGTTCTTGGTCGCATGCGAAATGGCATTGTTGGCCTCCATCATCTCCACCATAAAGGTTGATTGACCTGAAACCAAATCATCTGCTGCTCCGATACGGGTAAAAATGGCATCAAAAATCGGCAAATGAGCACTTTCTGCGGGCACATAAGAACCCAACTGGGCCATAACTGCCGTCATGGCTAACTGACGCATGTAGGTTGACTTCCCACTCATGTTTGGTCCTGTTATCAGTTGAATACTGGTATCTTCTGCCATCTGAATCGTATTTGGAATATAGGTCTGAGCCCCCATGACCTTTTCAACGACAGCATGACGCCCTTTCTGGATATCAATTTGTGAATCGTCTCCAAACTCAGGTCGAATCAAATGCTGGGTTTCAGCCACAACTGCTAAACTTTGCAAGACATCAACTGTCGCAATTCCTTGGGCTAGAGCCTGCAAACGCTGGATGTACTTGCTGACTTCCTCACGGATACGCATAAAGATTTCATACTCTAGGTTGGCTGACTTCTCACGCGCCTCCAGCATATCTCCCTCGATACGGGCTAATTCTTCGGTTCCAAAAGCGTTCTGAGTTTTTCAGCGTCGCCTTGCGGAAAAAAAGTGAGCTGGAACATTTCCCAGTTGTGAATTGGTCACATGGAAATAGTAGCCATCCTTTTTTTATTATAGACAATCTTAAGTGCGCTAATACCAGAGTTTTCTCGCTCCTTAGCCTCAATCTCAGCAATCCAGCTAGTCCCTTCTCTAAGGACACGACGGTATTTATCCAAGATCTCATCAAATCCAGTTCGGATAATGCCACCTTCTGTAATCACATGAGGAGCCTCAGGAGCAATCGCTGCGCTAATCAAGTTCTCCAACTCTGGAATGGCATCTAGTTGTTCGATGAGATAGGCTAGAGCAGGTTGCTCCATTCCTTCTAAAATCGCACGAATCCGTGGCACACTAGACAAGGTAGTCGCCAACTGCAAGAGATCCTTAGGATTGGTTTTGCCAAAAGAAACACGACTAGCCAAGCGCTCAATGTCATAAACACCCTTGAGACTATCCGTTAAATCACTGCGCTCAAAGAAATGGTCGAGAAAGACCTGCACCACCTCTTGACGTTGAACGATTCGTTCCTTATCAATCAAAGGACGATGGATCCAAGAACGTAACAGACGCATACCCATAGCCGTTTTGGTTTCATCCAAAAGCCAGAAAAGACTACCTTGCTTCTTACCTGAACGAGCATTCTCAACCAAATCCAGACTAGCCTTGGTCGCATAATCCATCTGCAAGTAATCCTTGATTTCATAGCGGATAACAGGTTTGAGGTGGTTCAATTCCCTCATCTGGGTTCGATGGACATACTGGAGCAACTTACTAGATGCCGCTTGCTCCACAGCTGCTAATCGTGAATTCAGTAAATGAAGGTCTTCAAAGCCTTTTTTTTCATAGGAAAGTACCAGATTCATCTGACGACTAAGGATTTGTTCCTCTTCCTCAGACAAGTCATAGCCCAGCACCACTTCTCGCGCCTTGAGATTACGGATTTCCCCACAAACCAGCGTGAAATCCAAAAGACCTGTCACATAAAAGTCTCCGGTCACCAGATCCATGTAAGCTAGTCCAAATTGACTGCCATTACGATCTACGGCAACCAAGAAGTTGTTCTGACTATCCGGCTTACTGCTATCGACCACTGTCCCTGGCGTAATGACCTGAACAACCTCTCGTTTCACAACCCCAACTGCTTGTTTAGATCTTCCATCTGCTCTGCAATGGCTACCTTATAGCCCTGCTCAATCAAGACATCGATGTACTGTTGGGCAGAATGATAGGGGACACCCGCCATAGGAATCGGATTGTCCGCATTCTTGTTGCGACTCGTTAAGGAAATTTCCAAAATCTGCGCAGCATTGACCGCATCCTCATAAAATAATTCATAAAAATCACCCATCCGAAAGAGCAAAAAAGCATCTGGATATTGCTTTTTAATATCCACATACTGTTGCATGCCGGGTGATAGCTTTTCTGTCGCCATTGTCCGTCTCTCCTTGTCAAAAATAAGTCTTGAGAGCAACTCCCAAGACCTTACTTATCTTTCATCAAATCTAGCAAACGATCTTCCATGAGTTTGGCAACGTGCTGGTCTCGACAAATGACCAATAAGGTATTGGCACCAGCAACTGTTCCTAAAATCCATTCATCCTTGTTTGCATCTACAATATTTGCCAAAACAGAAGCTTCTCCCAATTTGGTATGAAGCACCAAGGTAAACTCTGCTCTTGCAACACCTTCTAAATGATGAGACAAAAATTCCACCAAATCAATCTTTTCTGTCTCATTTGCTAGTACATAATACACCATATCATTTTTCTTGACCTTGGTCAAGCCGATTTCACGCAAATCTCGAGATAGGGTTGTCTGCGTCACAAAGACATTGTGCGCCTCCAACCGATCTTGAATTTCTTTTTGTGTACTTAATTTCTCCTCAGTAATCATTTTTTTTATTAACTGATGACGATCTCTTTTTCTCATAAAATCCTCTTATATGAATATTTATAACTAATTTTATAACTATATTATACCAAAAAAATAGGAGATTTCAAAAATTTTTTCTTCTTTCTTTAAAATTGTGATAAAATAGTAGAAAAGTTCAAAAAGGAGCTCTTAATGAATACAAAAGAATTGATTGCTAGCGAATTGGCTAGCATCATTGATAGCCTGGACCAAGAGGCTATTTTAAATTTACTGGAAACCCCTAAAAACTCAGAAATGGGAGACATTGCTTTCCCTGCTTTTTCTCTTGCAAAAGTCGAACGTAAAGCACCTCAAATGATTGCGGCTGAACTAGCTGAAAAAATTAACAGCCAAGCCTTTGAAAAGGTTGTTGCAACAGGACCTTATGTTAACTTTTTCCTTGATAAATCTGCCATTTCTGCTCAAGTATTGCAAGCTGTTATCACTGAAAAAGAACACTATGCTGACCAAACTATTGGCAAACAAGAAAATGTTGTTATCGATATGTCTAGTCCCAATATCGCAAAACCATTTTCTATTGGTCACCTGCGCTCAACTGTTATCGGAGATAGCTTGTCACATATTTTCCAAAAAATCGGTTATCAAACGGTCAAGGTCAACCATTTGGGAGACTGGGGTAAACAGTTTGGAATGCTGATTGTTGCCTACAAAAAATGGGGCGACGAAGAAGCTGTAAAAGCTCATCCAATTGATGAACTTCTTAAACTCTACGTTCGTATCAATGCTGAAGCTGAAAATGACCCTAGCTTGGATGAAGAAGCACGCGAATGGTTCCGTAAACTTGAAAATGGAGACGAGGAAGCTCTCGCTCTTTGGCAATGGTTCCGTGATGAAAGTTTGGTGGAATTTAACCGCCTTTACAATGAACTGAAGGTTGAATTTGACAGCTACAACGGAGAAGCCTTCTACAATGATAAGATGGATGCAGTTGTAGACATTCTTTCTGAAAAAGGCCTTCTTGTTGAATCAGAAGGTGCCCAAGTTGTGAATCTTGAGAAATATGGAATTGAACATCCTGCCCTCATCAAGAAATCTGATGGAGCAACTCTCTATATCACACGTGACTTGGCTGCAGCCCTTTACCGTAAAAACCAATACCAATTTGCCAAATCTATCTACGTCGTTGGTCAAGAACAATCTGCCCACTTTAAACAGCTCAAAGCCGTTTTGCAAGAGATGGGCTACGACTGGAGTCAAGATATTACCCACGTTCCTTTTGGTCTAGTTACAAGAGAAGGGAAGAAACTCTCTACTCGTAAAGGGAATGTCATCTTGCTAGAGCCTACTGTTGCAGAGGCTGTTAGTCGCGCCAAGGCCCAAATCGAGGCTAAAAATCCTGAACTTGAAAACAAAGACCAGGTAGCGCATGCTGTTGGGGTTGGAGCCATTAAATTCTATGACCTCAAGACCGACCGTACAAATGGATACGACTTCGACCTAGAGGCTATGGTATCCTTCGAGGGGGAAACTGGTCCTTATGTACAATATGCCTATGCTCGTATCCAATCTATCTTACGTAAAGCAGACTTCAAACCAGAAACAGAAGCTAATTACAGTTTAAATGATGCTGAAAGTTGGGAAATCATCAAACTCATCCAAGATTTCCCACGTATGATCAACCGTGCAGCGGATAATTTTGAACCTTCTATCATTGCAAAATTTGCTATTAATTTGGCTCAAGCCTTTAACAAATATTATGCACATACACGTATCTTGGATGAAAGTCCAGAACGCGACAGCCGTCTAGCCCTTAGCTACGCAACAGCCGTCGTTCTCAAAGAAAGCTCTCCGTTTGTTAGGTGTAGAGGCACCAGAGAAGATGTAAATCGTTACAAGAGACTGGAACTAAAGTTCCTAGTCTCTTGACGGCAATCGCTATATGGCGAATTGCCTAAACGCTTCACTAATTCACCTAACCAAATAATATCGATTTGGTTAGGCTCATGTCGTAATCTTTTAATCACTTTATTGTAAAGTAGTCTAAGTAACCAACGCCAAATCCTATCAGGTATTTGGCTAGGCGCTTCACTAGTTCTGGAACATAAATATTATCGATTTATGTTCCAGAACGTCGTAATCTTAAAGCTATTGGAACTAAAGTTCCTAATTGTTAGACGCTAGCCGCTTATATGCGGACTAGCTAACTGCTTCACTAGTCATGGCCCCTAAATATAATCGATTTAGGTGCCATGACGTCGTAACTATGGTGATTTGCCTAAACGCTTCACTAACTCGCCTAACCAAATAATATCGATTTGATTTGGTTCATGTCGTAATCTTCAAGTTACTTGATTGCGAAGCAATCTAAGTAACTAACGCCAAATCCTATTCGGACTTTAGCTAGGCGCTTCACTAGTTTTAGGACATAAATATGATCGATTTATATTTCTTTACGTCGTAACCAGAGATACTCACCTAAACACTTGACTAGTCTTCAAATTACTTGATTGATAAGTAATCTAAGTACTTAAGCTAAATCTTGTACAAAATTTGGCTTGGTATGATACTATTCTACCTAAACTATCCTTTCACTACTTCTTCACTATCCAAGGAGATATTCTATGAGCCAATATGCTTATATCCTCGTTGTTATTAGCTTGGTCTTCCTTTTTCTTCTCAACAAGTATGAAAAAGAGAGACTTCAGAAACTCTATCAAGAACAACTTTTAAAGGATGAAACATTCAGGGCTGACATCAAAGAGAAAATTCAAACTACTGAAAATATCAATGATGTCATTGCTTACATTAATAAAACTTACCATTTAGGAATGTTGCTATCAAAAGACATCACCGATCAATTGAAATAAACCTAGCCATTCTTTAAGAAATATGAAAACCGAGACTAAGAGTTTATCCCTTCGTCTCGGTTTTAGTATGTTCAATTGAAACAAGTGTTGAAAACTTGTTGTAGCAATTCTAATATAGGGATGGATAGACTTTCAAAAAAATATCATTTACAAATATTTTTTTAAAGAAATTAAACTCCCTATATTTACTATTCTTATAGACTGTTAAATCAACATCCTCTACAACTTCTTTCACATCTATATTGACATCATAGGGCAAAAGAAAAGAAAAATCTAAATTATAGAATTCTAGACTCATCTCTTTTTAAAAAATAAGAAGGTCTAACAAGTATCCCTCCACTCTGATTTCAACTTGAATTATCTTAGACATGAAATTTTTTTAGAATCATAAAGTCCTTTACTTGCTTTCTCTTAGGACCGACATACTCAAATCTTTTTCGTTCAAAAAAATAATTTTTCTCCAAATGTTACACCATTTCAATAATATCATTTTCTAAATAACTGCAAAAAGCAATTCTTCTTTTTTTAATGCAGTCTTCATTAAAATTTCCCTTGTTTAATTCTTCCAAAAAAATTTTTTTGAAATAGTGCAAATAAAAGCTCCTAGTAAAAAAATTCCTGTAGGAAAAATCCAAAATAAGTTCCTAACTGTAAATTTCTATTGAATGTAAATACGGAAGTTTCAGATTGAATCGTATTTTGTTCTATAAGCGTCATAGGAGTAACTCTGAAAATTCCAAACATCATTAAGGCATAGATCATTCCAAAAATAATTAATAACACCCAGCTGTGCTTACTTCTAGAAGAAATACTTGATAACAAAGCTAATAATATTGACGGTATAATTTGTACGAATAACATAAATTGAAAAAGATTAAAATTATCTAGTGTAAAAAACATATTGTAAATTCCACAATTAACATTAGAGAAAATACTCCATCTATTTTTGTAAATTTCATTTTACCTCCTTTAAATTCATATCCATCATTACCTTAGACCTTCAATAACATTTTTATTTGCTGCAACCATTGCAGGCATAATACTAAATACAATTCCAAATACACCCGTTGTGAATAGAGTAATCAAAATATGATCCAGAGTTAATGTCGTAACAAAACCACTCATGTTCATTAAAACAACAAATAATGTCGCTACTCCAATACCAGTTATAGCTCCCAGAAGCGATAAAAGAATCCCCTCCATCATATATGATTGATAAATATCAGATTTTTTTAGCTCCCAAAAGCTCGACGAATAGCTATCTCCTTGCTACGTTCGCTAACAGAAGACAACATAGCATTCATAACCCCAAAACCAGCTACAAAAATTGAAATGCTTGATAAAAGTGCAATGAAATTTAATATTGTAGTAGCTTGGGCCTTTGTTTCCTCATATACCCTTCTATTATCTATATATCCATAAGTTCCTTCCTTGCGGAATATTCCATAAGTATCTAAAGCAGATAAAGCCTTATTAATATTCTCCAACTGATTAGTTTCTACTACTAATTCATCAAAATATTCCCTTCCTCCTAAAAGTAACTCTTTGATTTCATTGGTAACCAATAAAGAAGGTAATCTTTCATTAACAGCTGATCCATAATATATTGCCTGAATTGGATATTCTTTTCCAGATATATTGATAGTTTCTCCTAAAAAAGTTTCAATATTTTCCTTTCGAGTCAATGACATGAGAGCCTTATCGCTAATAGCGACACCGCCATCTAGTTCCTCTAATGCTCTTCCTTTTAATAAAGCAGGCACAACTAAACCATTCTTATTCAAATCGCCCAATGTTCGAAAACTAAGATTCTGCTTAGAATCATTAAAATACGTTTCAGCATACAAAGCATAAGAGCTGGAAGAAAGTCTTGCATGTTTTCCAATAGTTTGCTCAACCAATTGTTTATCTTCCTGTGTAAACCCTCTAATATCCAATATATTCTGAGGCGTATAAGTCATTGTTGCTGTGTCTTCTTCTATCTTTAAATCATTACCTAATGTAGAAGTTGTATAGGAAGAACTTGATAGTATTACTAATAAAACAAATGTTGCCACTGTGATGGCTAAGGACGTCAGAATACTTTGTCTTTTATTCCTCTTTAACAGCTTTAGAGTATCTATTAACAGCTTTTTAAACTTCATGTAATCCTTCTCCTTCAGATGTTAGATCCCCATTTTTCATTCGATACCTTGTTCTACAATGACTGGCAACAAACTCATCATGAGTTACTACAATAATTGTCGTTCCAGAATGATTCAAATTCTGGAAAATTTGCAATATCTCATTCCTATTTTTTTCATCTAATGCACCTGTAGGTTCATCTGCTATAAGAAATCTAGGTTTATGAGCAAGAGCTCTAATTAAAGCGACTCGTTGCTTCTGCCCACCTGATAAATGACTTGGGTACTCATTCATCTTATCTATAAGTCCCAAGTCTTGTAATAAACTATCAATGTATTCTATATCTGGCTGTTGGTCAGAATATAGAAATGATAATAAAATATTTTCTTTAACAGTATATTCATCAATAAGATGAAATTGTTGAAAAACAAATCCAATATCACGATTACGGTAACTTGCTTGTTGATTTTCATTTAACTTCTCAATACTTTTTCCGTCTAATATATATTCTCCTTCAAATTCAGAATCAATCAGTCCTAAAATATTGATAAATGTCGATTTGCTTCGAACCTGATGGTCCCATTATCGATACAAATTCTCCTTCAACTACCTTAAAATTTATTTCTCTTAAAAACATTATTTTTTTAACGTCCCTTGTCCGTAACTTTTTACTAATATTTTTTTAGTTCTAACATAGACCTTCCCATTCTATCTTTATTATTTATAAATCCAAAAAAATGGCAACAACTAGCACTAACATATTTTCTCTCCTTATTTTTTTCTACAGGATTATTATACTTCTGTGGTACACATTCTCCAAGGTCATAAATGTCACTAATTTCAACAACTTATCTACTAATGAGTACTCAATTAGTATAAAAAGAAACTAGATACGAGCTCAATCTAAGGGAAAAAAACATAATAACTCTTTAAATGATAAAACGCATAATATCAAGTTTTTTTAAACACCTGATATCATGCGTTTTTATGATTTCGAAAACCTTTCTCTCGGTCTTTTTAACTAATGACATTTTTTTGTCACTTTTTTTATTTTCTAATGTTTATTTTTTTAAAAAAATCTTGGAGGTCATGTTGCCATTGTTTTTTTCTAGCTGTTCTATCAAATGACTATTATCAATCATTCTAGCAAATACTTTTTGCTTCTTGAAAAATAATTTTTCAGCTACTGGATAATCTTTTTACAAATAATGCATAACGCCACTCCCATAGTCGAATAATTGGTTTTTCTGATAGTCGTATGACTTTGAGGTAATTTCATTTAATTTATAGAGAATATCTTCAAATTGACTGTAATTAGCAATTTTTTTCAAATATTCCTAACAACAAAAAGTAGTGAATCTCTGATTAGAAATGAATATTCAATATCAAACATCTCAACTTGTTGTAAAATTTTTATCAGCTATTACTAAGAAAGTATTAACTTCAATCTCATCTATTATTGTATCTTGGTGTACTAATCTTACCAAAAAATAGCTTTTATGATTAAAAATATCGTTAACTTCATATTCTGATTTCAACAAAATGTGATCGAAATACTCTTGTAAAAATCATTCCTAAATTGCTATCATCATTCCACCAACCAAAAATCATCATATGCTTGTAGAACATCTATGATAAACCTTTCTTCCTCAGGTAGCCTATCATAATACTCTTTAAAAATCTTATCAAAAATACTCTCTTTCTTTTGGGCGATAGTTTCATCTTCGTATGTAGGAGTCCTCATCAAGAAATACTTCAATTCTAGATATTCCTTATCCAACTCTATATAACTTGGCATCAACTTGTAATCTTCAACCCCCAAACGTTCAGTGATATATTTTAACTTTGTTAGTGTTGGTCTGGATTCTCCATTTTCAATTCTAATTAATTGACGGATACTTAATTCAGACTCATCACCACAAAAATTCTGAACGACTGATTTTTTTAGCCAAACGTAATCTTTTAATTTTTTCGCCAAACTCTCGCAACCTACAAGAACCTCCTGAGTTGTTTACCTCTATTATAGCATATACTGAATCAAACTATCTATCAGAACTAAAGACTAAGAGTTTAATACTTAGCCTCGGTTTTTATATATTTTTCAAGCAACAAAGCCACCACTATCCCAGCAATGCAAGTGCAAAATCCCCTAGAATATGATAGAATAAGAGAAAGAACTCTATCAAGGAGGGAAACATGGAAAAACAAACCATCGCCGTCTTGGGTCCTGGATCTTGGGGGACTGCCCTTTCACAAGTCTTAAATGACAATGGACACGAGGTACGTATTTGGGGAAATCTTCCCGAGCAAATCAATGAAATTAATACCTATCATACTAATAAACACTACTTTAAAGATGTCGTTCTAGACGAAAATATTATCGCCTACACCGACTTAGCAGAGGCATTAAAAGATGTAGATGCGATTTTGTTTGTTGTCCCAACAAAAGTGACACGACTTGTTGCCCAACAAGTTGCAAAAACCTTAGACCATAAGGCTATCATCATGCACGCATCAAAGGGATTAGAACCTGATAGCCATAAACGATTATCAACCATCCTTGAAGAAGAAATTCCTGAACATCTCCGCAGTGATATCGTCGTTGTCTCAGGGCCTAGCCATGCAGAAGAGACCATTGTGCGTGACCTGACTTTAATAACAGCTGCTTCTAAAGATTTACAAACAGCTCAATACGTTCAAGAGCTCTTTAGTAATCACTACTTCCGACTTTATACCAATACGGATGTTATCGGGGTCGAAACTGCTGGTGCTCTTAAAAATATTATTGCTGTCGGTGCTGGAGCTTTACATGGTCTGGGATTTGGTGACAATGCTAAGGCAGCCATCATCGCTCGAGGCTTGGCAGAAATTACCCGCCTGGGGGTAGCACTCGGGGCCAGTCCATTGACCTATAGTGGCTTATCTGGTGTGGGAGACTTGATCGTAACGGGAACCTCCATCCACTCTCGTAACTGGAGAGCTGGCGACGCTCTCGGACGAGGAGAATCTCTAGCTGATATCGAAGCTAATATGGGCATGGTGATTGAAGGAATTTCAACGACTCGAGCAGCCTATGAACTAGCGCAAGAACTTGGAGTCTATATGCCCATTACACAGGCCATTTACCAAGTTATTTACCACGGAACCAATATCAAAGATGCCATTTATGACATCATGAACAATGAATTTAAAGCAGAAAATGAGTGGTCTTAACCCTCTATAGAAAGGATTCTTATGACATCAAAAGTTAGAAAGGCAGTCATCCCTGCCGCTGGACTCGGAACTCGATTTTTACCAGCAACTAAGGCCCTTGCCAAAGAAATGTTGCCAATTGTAGACAAACCAACTATCCAGTTTATCGTAGAAGAGGCTCTCAAATCAGGTATTGAAGATATTCTGGTTGTGACTGGTAAATCAAAGCGTTCTATTGAAGACCACTTTGACTCAAACTTCGAACTTGAATATAACCTCAAAGAAAAAGGGAAACAGGACTTATTGAAATTAGTTGATGAAACTACTGGAATTCGCCTTCACTTTATCCGTCAAAGCCATCCTCGTGGTCTTGGCGATGCTGTCTTACAAGCCAAAGCTTTTGTGGGGAATGAGCCCTTCGTTGTCATGCTGGGTGACGACCTAATGGATATCACAGATGACCACGCTGTCCCTTTGACAAAACAATTGATGAACGATTACGAGACAACTCACGCATCAACAATTGCTGTTATGCCTGTCCCTCATGAAGACGTTTCAGCATATGGAGTTATAGCTCCTCAGGGTGAAGGGATTAATGGTCTCTATAGCGTCGAAACTTTCGTTGAAAAACCAGCTCCAGAAGATGCTCCAAGTGATTTAGCTATTATCGGTCGCTATCTACTCACACCTGAGATTTTTGATATCCTCGAAAAACAAGCTCCTGGTGCTGGAAATGAAATCCAGCTTACCGATGCAATTGATACGCTCAATAAAACACAGCGTGTTTTTGCCCGTGAATTTACAGGAGCTCGTTACGACGTTGGGGATAAGTTTGGCTTTATGAAAACATCTATTGACTACGCCCTCAAACATCCACAAGTCAAAGATGACTTGAAAGATTACCTCATCCAACTGGGAAAAGAATTGGCTGAGAAGGAATAACATAAAAAGATAAGGTTCAAAATGCCTTATCTTTTTTCATTACACAAATTTTCATCCCATTCCCCTGTAAAGAAGCAAGACTGTGATTCCTACAAATAACACTAACGCCACCAGTCTCTGGCTAGCGCTATACATCCGTCTTTCGCCTCGAACTGGAAAGATAATTGCTAGAAGTGCTCCACCAACTGCTCCCCGATATGACCTGCTAGGCTGATTCCTGGAATCAGAACACTTCCAATAATGTTAACCACAAAAAGTGTCAGATAAGATTGCCCTAGCTGTTGGATATAAGGATTACGCGTTGCATAGCGAAGAATGATAATCGCAGTAAATAGCCCATAAAGAGAGGTAGAGGCTCCTGCTGCTAAGGATTTGGGACTAAATACAAAAACAAAGAGATTGCCCATCATTCCTGATAAAAGATAGAGAAAGAAAAACTTCTTGGATCCGAAAATTTCCTCTACTTGCCTACCAAGATAATAGAGCGAAAGCATATTAACAATGAAATGCTCCCAACCAATATGAACAAAAATGGCAGAAAAGAGACGCCAAACCTGCTCAGGAAAGAGGCGAATGGCAGGCCCATACATGGCTCCAAATCGAAATAATGTATCCGCCCTGTAAAAGTTTCCTCCTGTGGTCACCAACATTAGTAGAAACACCAAGGCCGTCACTAAGAGGAAGAAACTCGTCACAGGATAACGTCTATCAAAGATTTCCTTCATCAATTAATACCTCCTGAACAGGAATATCATGATTTTCAGGCATGAATTGCTGAACTTGACAAGGATAAACCGTACTCAAAGTATGACCAGAAAAATGTTCCAGATAGCGGTCATAATAACCTCCACCGTATCCAATCCGATATCCTTCCGTCGTAAAAGCCAAGCCCGGAACATGAATCAAATCAATCTGAGAGGCATCCACTACTTCCAAATCTCCCTGTGATTCCAGTAAGCCAAAGGAAGTTTTGGCTAGTTGTTGCGGATTATAGACTACAAAGTCCATGCGCCCCTTGGGATAGGTCTTAGGTGTCAGAACCCTCTTGCCGTCCTTCAGCGCCTGCTCAATCAATCCCTGCGTTTGAAACTCATGAGGAAAAGAGAGATAGGTTGCGATGACCTTGGCTTCTTGGTAAAAGGGGTGTTTCAAAAATTGATGCGTTAAAGCTTGATCCATAGGCTGTTTTTGCTGTCGAGGTAAAGCCTTCATTTCTTGCAAGACTTGCTTGCGCAATTCCGATTTCATAGACAAATCCTCTACTCTGCTGCCTTCTTTTTCAGGAAACTAGAGACCGCAGCCACCCCAATAGCTAAGGCTTCTTCCTTGGGACTCATCTGAGGGTGATGAAGGGCATAAGGACTATCTATACCAAGCCAGAACATAACGCCATCAACTTTTGAAAGGAGATAACCAAAGTCTTCACCTGTCATAGCAGGCTCGATATCAATCAACTCAATTCCCTCTTTTTCTTCAAAGAAGTCCATCAGTTCACGCGCCAAGGCTGGATGGTTCTCAACAGGCAGGTAACCACCTTGTTTGAGTTCCACTTCGACTTCCATATCGAAGGCAGCTGCAACTCCTTCTGCAACTGTTTTGACCCTCTTTTTGCACCAAGAGACTCATGTCCTGTGTCAAGGCCCGAATAGTTCCATGCAAAAAGGCTGTATCTGTGATGACATTGTTTGTTGTTCCAGCTTGGAAAAGACCAAAGGTCACCACTGCTCCCTCGATTGGGTTAACATTACGGCTAACAACTGATTGCACTTGAGTCACAAAATAACTAGCAGCTACCAAGGCGTCATTGGCTTCATGTGGAAAGGCTGCATGGCCGCCTTTTCCTTTGAAACGAATCTTCACCTCACAGGTTCCTGCAAAGAGAGTGTGTGTATTGGTCGCAATCTGTCCAACTTTTAAATCTGGACGGACATGGAGACCATAAAATTGGTCTGGTAACCAATCTCCAAAAGCCCCGTCCTCATACATAAGCATGCCACCAGCTTCATTTTCTTCAGCAGGTTGAAATAAGAAGAGCAGATTATTCTTGGGTTGCTCCTCAAGGGCGCGCTCAAGACAACCCAAGGCAATGGTCATATGAAAATCATGTCCACAAGCGTGCATGCGACCTTGGTGCTGAGAAGCGAAAGGAAGGCCTGTTTGTTCGACGATAGGCAGGCCATCAATATCTGTTCTCCAACCAATGGTACGCTCTGGCTGACTTCCCTGCAAATAGACTAAAATTCCTGTCCGCCAAGTACGAACTTGAACAAAGTCCTTGCCCGCAGTCAATTTCTCAATCACATCCATCAAATAAGCATGAGTCTTGAACTCCTCCAAGCCAATCTCTGGAATCTGGTGCAAATCTCGTCTAGTCTGAATCAAATCTAACATCTATCTATCCTCCTATATAGCAGAAAGAGGCTGGAAAAAAGTTCCGCCTCTATTTTTCATTTACAATTACAAGGTACGAAGCGCATCTTCTAGCGCTGTTTTTTGTTGAGTTTGGGCATCAATCTCTTTGATGATACGAGCTGGAACACCTGCTACCACCACGTTTTCTGGGACATCTTGGGTAACGATAGCTCCTGCCGCGACAACTGAACCACTACCGATTTGAACTCCTTCGATAACCACTGCATTGGCCCCGATGAGAACATTGTCTCCGACACGGACTGGTTCAGCACTAGCTGGCTCAATCACACCTGCCAAAACTGCACCTGCACCAACGTGACTGTTTTTCCCCACGATAGCACGGCCACCAAGGATAGCCCCCATGTCAATCATGGTTCCAGCACCGATTTCAGCACCGATATTGATAACGGCTCCCATCATGATAACAGCATTGTCACCAATTTCAACCTGATCACGGATAATTGCACCTGGCTCGATACGAGCGTTGATAGCACGTTTATCTAGCAAAGGAACGGCAGAATTGCGAGCATCTTGCTCAACAACATAGTCTTGATTTTCTACCAAGCCATCAAGAAGAGGAGCAACATCTTTCCAGTCTCCAAATAGGACATTCCCTAGTTTAACAACAGAGCTTGGTACAGCAGTTGCAAGTTCCCCCTCAAAGGTTACTTTAACACTGGTTTTCTTTTCAGCATTGGCGATAAATTGGATAATTTCTTGTGCGTTCATTTTTGTAGCAGTCATAGGCGCCTCCTAGTTCATTTTAATGATACCTATTCTACCAAAAAAGGCCTCAAATTTGAAGCCTTTTTGTTTGTTTTTAGGTATGATTTTTAGGGATGTGAGATAAAACGTGCTGTCGGTAAAAGCAAGCCCCTACCGATACAACCTAAAAACACTCTTCACAACTATCTCCCCGTGTTTTATTGACTATTCTAGTATAGCACACTTTTAGAATTAAGAAAAGACTTTTTATTTACTTTCTTTCGCTTCTTCTATCGATAGGAAAATCATGGGTAAAATAATCAGGGCCATAGCTAGAAGAAGGGACCAATCCACTACCAATCCTAAAAACAAAACACTCAGGAGAGCAGAGGAGAGAGGTTCACTGGCACTGATAACAGAAACCACCAAGGGAGAAACCAAGGACACCGCCTTCATAGAAATAAAAAAGGCAAAAGCTGTCCCAAAGAAAGCAATAATAAGGCAAGTCAAGATACTCCAAATATCAAGAGTAAAGGAAAGATGATAAACTGGCGATAGGACATTGCTAAATAAACCTGCCAAAATCATCCCCCACCCAACCGTGGGAACAAAACCATAGCGCTTCGCAAAAGGTTGGGGCAAGATGACATTAAACATGACACCCATGGCACTCAGCAAACCTGTTATAAGGGCTAGTGGCGTCATGGATAACTGAGAGAGATCACCTTTTGTCGCCATCAAGCCAACACCCAGCATGGCAACCAAAACATAGAAAATAGCACTTTTCGACGCTCGTTTTTGATAAACCAAAAGATTGTAAAAAAGAATAAAGACAGGGCTGATAAACTGTAAAATAGTTGCTGTCGCAGCATTTGAGTATTCTACGCAGAGATAGAAAAAATACTGGACTGAAAAAATTCCTAAAATAGCATAGGCCAAAAAAGGCAGGTAATTTTTCTTGTCTCTCCAGATATCTAGCACTTGCGATTTTAATTGCATTGCTGACCAAATGAGCACAAGACTCCCTGCCAGTGTCAAACGCATAGAGGTGATCCAGCCAGAGGACACCTGATAATGAGTAAAGAAATACTCTCCTAGAATCCCACAGATTCCCCAGATTAAGCCAGATAGAAGTGAATAAATGGTTCCTTTAACAATCTTTTTCTGATACTGATTCATACCTTTATTGTAACACGAAAGGGAAAAAGAAAAAAGTGGCAATCAATGCCACCTTCCTATCTTCCACTATTTGGCTGTGTAGATGATGAACTTGAGGTACTGCTAGAACTACTACTTGAACTTGGTGTAGATGAGAAACTACCAATAATACTTGACCAAGCATTTTGATAATCTGATTCACTTCCTCCAATAGCAAAGTGATAGCTTGTCGTAGGAGCTCCCGCCTTGTTAGCCCAATAGCTCGTTACAGTAGAGCCTGAAAGATCCACTGTTTTCCCGTTAACAGATACTTTGCCCGGCTTCTGCCCTGTAGATCTGAGTACCTGAGATTGAGTCACACTAGAATCAAGATTAAAGCGTTCATTGCCCCAAACGCCAGGCTCTGCCTCTTGGATAGCATTGACCAAGTGAGCCATATATTTGGCATTTCGATAATGCCCCGCTCCCTTGGCCATTGGGCGGTTGTCATCATGACCTAGCCAACCACCCAGAGTCAATCTTGGTGTTGAAAGCATAAGCCACATATTTTCATCTTCATTGGTTGTACCAGTCTTACCAATCCAGTCTGCACGAGCTAAGCTTGAATTAATGGAAGCCAAGTCCGTTTGGAAACTTGAAGTGATTCGAGATGAAATCACTTCACGAAGCAAGCTCTGCATAATCGTTGCTGTTGCCTTCGAGTACACTTGAACTGGTTTGTCTTGGAATTCATAGATTACTCTACCATCAGATGATTCAATCTTAGAAATCACATGTTTCTGATGGTAAACACCGTTATTAGCAATTGTTTGATAACCATTGGTATGTTGGGCAACTGTGACTTCAATACCACCGCCCATAGGCAAACTTTCGATACCATACTCTGGAATCTCATAACCCATTTTCTCCATGTAGCCCTTGACATCCACACTCTTCTCACGAAGCATACGATAGGTCCAATAGGCTGGAATATTCCACGAATAGTTCAAGGCTTCACCCAGAGTCATCATACCTGTACCTGGACTATTTACATACATGATAGGATTGCCATTAGAAAATTTTGTCGGATAATTAGACAAGATACTAGCGCTTCCTATCAATCCTTGGTCAATGGCAATACCATAGGCCAGCAAAGGCTTGGTTGTCGATGCTGGTGAACGCTTGGTGTCAAAGGCGTGATTGTTTTGATTTATCTGGTAATTACGACCACCAACGAAACCTAGAACAGCGCCCGTTTTATTGTCCATCAAAACATTTCCTACTTCAGGCTGCCCAGTCGAATCATCTACCAAACGACCGTAGTTAGCAACTGCATTTTGCATGGCGTTATGAATTTTTTTATTGATCGTTGTAGTGATTTTGTAACCACCCTTACTTAGTTCCTGCTCCGCTCGCTCATGATAAGCCTTTTGAACCGCTTCCTTTTTCAACTCTTGGCTAGAGACATTGTCCTGCTGAACCAAATAATCATACATACGATCGGTCGCTTCAGCCATAGCTGTAAAGTAGAGATAATCCCTCGAAACAGCATTAACAGTTCCCGATGGCAAGAAGTCTTGTTTGAGATTATAATTCTTGTACTGGTCGTATTCTTCCTTAGTTAAAGCACCCGTACGATACATGTTATAGAGAACTCCCTTGGCCCTCTTCAAACCAAGTTCTAAGTCTTCATCACTCTTTAACTCTCCAGTATTTTCATAAGGAGAATAAGTAATCGGACTCTGGGGCAAACCTGCTAGGAAGGCAGCTTGAGGAATACTCAACTTGTTGGCATCAATACCGAAAATCCCTTCAGCAGCTTGCTGGACACCTGCAATGTTTTGCCCTTTATGATTTCTACCAAAAGGAGCGATATTGAGATAGGCTGTTAGGATCTCATCTTTTCCCATCACTCTTTCTAAAGCAAGGGCATCGACAATTTCTGTAGCCTTACGAGCCAAGGTAGGAGCATCTCCGACCACTTGTTGCTTGATTAGCTGTTGAGTCAAGGTCGAGCCCCCGCTAGATGAGCCCAAACCTGCAAAGGTTCCCAAGGTCGCCCGAATCACAGCTTTTGGCACAACCCCTTTATGTTCAAGAAAATGTTCGTCCTCGGTAGCAACGATAGCCTTTTTGAGATTGTCCGATATTTCCTCAGATGAAACAGAAGTCCTCAATAGGTCACTCTCGATAGAAGCAATGACACTCCCATCTGCATAAACAATTTCTGAGATTGAAGAAACATTTTTAACCTGCTTTACCAAATCCTCCGCTGGCGGAACCTTAGCCTTATCAAACAAGGCAACTCCATAACCAAGAGCTACACCCGCACCAAAAAGCCCACCGATAAAGCCTAGAATAAAGAGAGTATTCAAAACTCCCTTGATAGCAGCCAAAATGCTACCTAAGATAGGCAGGAACTTCCCACCTGTTCCATCCGACTTCTTCGCTTCTAAGACTTTCTCTGATTTTTTTATGATTTATGTTTGATTTTTACTAGCTGGAAAAAAATTCCAGCATTTTTTTGTTTTAATTCATTTAATTGATTTTTGCATGGATTTCCTCACTCTATCTATTATACCATAAAAGGTAAACTTTCAATAAAATAGCCACTTTCTTCCCTATTCTACTAGGCTATTGCCCAAGTTTGTGATACAATAGATAGAAACAATATTTTTAAAAAGGAGAAAAAGACACATGCACATTTTTGATGAGCTAAAAGAGCGTGGTTTGATTTTTTTCAAACGACTGATGAAGAAAGCTTTTGCGTAAAGCCCTAGAAGAAGGTCAAGTTTCTTATTATACTGGCTACGATCCAACTGCTGACAGCCTTCACCTAGGCCACCTTGTCGCAATCTTGACAAGTCGTCGCTTGCAGCTAGCAGGTCACAAACCTTATGCGCTCGTTGGCGGTGCTACAGGTCTCATCGGAGATCCGTCCTTCAAAGATGCTGAACGTAGTCTCCAAACAAAAGACACAGTAGAGGGCTGGGTCAAGTCTATCCAAGGACAACTTTCTCGTTTTCTTGACTTTGAAAATGGGGAAAATAAGGCTGTCATGGTCAACAACTACGACTGGTTTGGCAGCATCAGCTTCATTGACTTCCTCCGTGATATCGGAAAAATACTTCACGGTCAACTACATGATGAGTAAGGAATCTGTGAAAAACGGATTGAAACAGGAATTTCTTACACTGAGTTTGCCTACCAAATCATGCAAGGTTACGATTTCTTCGTCCTTAACCAAGACCACAACGTAACACTTCAAATCGGTGGTTCTGACCAGTGGGGAAATATGACAGCTGGTACTGAATTGCTTCGTCGTAAGGCTGACAAGACTGGCCACGTTATCACTGTTCCATTGATTACAGATGCAACTGGTAAGAAATTTGGTAAATCAGAAGGAAACGCAGTCTGGCTCAATCCTGAAAAGACTTCCCCATATGAAATGTACCAATTCTGGATGAACGTTATGGACGCAGACGCTGTTCTCTTCTTGAAAATCTTTACTTTCTTGTCACTTGATGAGATTGAAGACATCCGTAAACAATTTGAAGCAGCTCCACACGAACGCTTGGCACAAAAGTCTTGGCTCGTGAAGTCGTAACACTTGTTCACGGCGAAGAAGCCTACAAAGAAGCCCTCAACATCACTGAGCAACTCTTTGCAGGAAACATCAAAAATCTTTCTGTCAAAGAACTCAAACAAGGGCTTCGTGGAGTACCAAACTACCAAGTTCAAGCAGACGAAAACCATAATATCGTGGAACTACTCGTATCTTCTGGTGTGGTTAATTCAAAACGTCAAGCCCGTGAAGACGTCCAAAATGGAGCCATCTACGTCAACGGCGACCGTATCCAAGACCTTGACTATGTCTTGAGCGACGCAGATAAGCTTGAAAACGAACTGACTGTTATCCGTCGTGGTAAGAAAAAATACTTTGTATTGACTTACTAAACTATTCAATATTTACCTATAAAAAAAGGAGTTAACCTCAAGAAAGGTAACTCCTTTTTGTTATTGATAAGTACATCTATCTAGCCTTAATAGACAGACTACGCAGGACTATGCGCAAGGTTGTTAGATTATGTAAGATAGAGAGGTTTGAAGGACTGAGCCAATTAAACAAGCCAAAGCCAATCAAACTACTATTTACGACAACGGTATCTTGAATATTCTTCTTGATGAGTTTGCAAAGATGAGGATAGCGAATCCAACTCTTGGAAGAAATCCAAGCGATTATCTAACAATAAGATATCACTCATTTGCTTAGAAATATCTGCACTCTCATTCATCACCACACCGATATCTGATAGGGTTAGAGCAGCTGAGTCATTCAAGCCATCTCCAACCATCAAAATAGTGTGACCTGCTTTCTGCAGTTTCTCTACTAACTCAAATTTCCCATCAGGTTTCAAGTCTGTATAGACCTGATCAAAGGGCAAATCTTTGACTAATTCCTCTGTCCTAACCAGGGTGTCCCCTGTTGCTAGAATCAATTTTTTCCCTTGTGCCTTCAGTTTCTCCAAGGCTGCTTTTGCTTCTTTTCTCAAAGGAGTATGAATGCAGAACATTCCAATCAATTCATTCTGATATGCTAAGAATAAGAGATTGTAGTGGCTCTTATACTCTTCAATTAAAGCATTTTGTTCTGAACTGATATGAATCTGCTCATCCTGCATCAAGACATAATTCCCAATAACAACTGGTTGGCCATCAATATGGGACTTAATTCCCTTGCTTGCAATATATTGGAGTTTCCCATGCATTTCCTCATGTTCAATCCCCTCTATCTCAGCTTGCTTGACAATAGCATTAGCGATAGGATGATAGATGTGTTCCTCAAGACAGGCACTGATTCTGAGAATATCTTCCTCGCTATAATCCCCAAAAGGTAACACCTTTTCAACTATAGGATAGCTAGTTGTGATTGTTCCTGTCTTATCAAACAAGAAAGTATCAACTTCCAGATATTTCTCTAGAACATCTCCATCCTTAATCACCATTTCACGATTCAACCCCTCCTTGATAGCTGTTAAATAAGCTACAGGAGTAGAGATTTTCAAAGCGCAGGAGAAATCGACCAATAGGAAAGAAATAGCCTTAGAAAAAGAACCTGTTAATAGGTAAGTCAGACCAGCTCCCAAGAAATTATATTTGACGACCTTGTCCGCCATCTTGATGAAATAGCGTTGTTTCGTTTTCTTGTTTTCTTCAGATTTCTTCATCAACTCAATCAGCTGTAAAATACGGCTGTTCATCTGATTATCGGTTACACGAATGCGTAGCTCCCCAGTCTCCAAGACTGTGTTTGCACAAACCAAATCAGACTCTCTTTTTTCAACTGGAAAACTCTCTCCCGTCAAGGAACTTTCGTTGACCATACCTAAACCTGAAACTACTTGTCCATCAAACAGAATTTCATTTCCTTGAGATAGGACCAAGACATCTCCTATTTGAACATCGGAACTCTTGATACTAACGACCGTATCGCCCTGTACCAAGAATACATCGCTCTCTTTTGCAAGAAGGCTTTGTTCTAAATCTGTTGCAGTTTTTTTCAAGGACCACTGATCTAAATGATTCCCCAAATCAAGCATAAACATGATATTACTTGCCGTCTTGGATTGGTTCATAAACAAAGATAATAAAATCGCCGAACAGTCCAAGACCTCCATCGTTAGTTCCTTACGCGCTAGGGTCTGATAGGCTTCTTTAACATAACCAAAAGCCTGATAACAAGTCCATATATAGCGAATAGGAGACGGCACAAGACTACGAAAAAGCACACGCTTAATCGCTGCACCTGAAACAATAGAATAAGCACTCTCTTCTCTACGAATGGGAAGAGTCATCAACTCAGAAACTTTCCCTTTATCAATTCTTTTTAAAAAGGCTTCTGCATTGTCTAATACGGAGAAGCCTTCTTTTATACGTAGAGTAAAGTGCTGTTGATCCATGTAAAACTGGATAGACTCAATTCCCTTCTCATCTCTCGCCAAGGAACGAAGATAGTCTTGAACATCCAAGGTAAGTGAAAGAAGATGATAGTCGGATATGTTGATATCCTCTATATAGCACTTTAAAAGACATATTATTCTCCTATAAGGCTATCTAATTGCTCTTCTTTTTTCTCTTGCTCGTACAAATATTTGGCATCTTGCAAGACATCATCTCCATGTTGCTTCACAACAGAAACAGATGCATCTAGCTCGTCTTTCAACTTGTAAGCCTTAGCCAAAGCTTTAGAATAGCCTTTTTTAGCTTCCTTACTTGCTAAGATTTTCAAACCAAGGGTACCAAATGCAACACCACCTAAAAAGAGTGATGATTTTTTCGCAACTTTTGCGACGCTCAATACTTCTTTTAACATACTTATTTCCTCCTAGCTATTATTATATATTAATTTTTATATAAAAGCAATTTAATTTTGGTACTTTGAAAAGTAATTATACTCCTATTTAATTCTATTACAAATCATCCTAAAGTTGCTTTCACTTGCCTCTTTTGATACACTTAAACTATGAATACAAATCTCAAACCCAAACTTCAGCGCTTCGCTTCTGCGACTGCCTTTGCCTGTTCTATCTGCCAAGAAAATCTGACTCTAGTAGAGAGCAGTTTCAAATGTAGCAACCGCCATTCTTTTGACTTGGCTAAATTTGGCTATGTCAATCTGTCACTTCAAATCAAGCAATCTGCCAACTATGACAAGAAAAACTTTCAAAACCGCCAACAAATCCTAGAAGCTGGATTTTATCAAGCTATTCTAGAAGCTATCTCTGATTTACTTGCAAGCTCAGAAAGTGCCAAAACAATTTTGGATATTGGCTGTGGCGAAGGTTTCTACTCTCGAAAACTCCAAGAAAGGCACCCTGACAAAACCTTCTATGCCTTTGACATCTCCAAAGATTCAGTCCAAATCGCTGCCAAGAGCGAACCCAACTGGGCAGTCAATTGGTTTGTCGGCGACTTAGCTCGCCTTCCTATAAAGGACGCCAGCATGGATATCCTGCTTGATATCTTCTCACCTGCAAATTATGGAGAATTTCGCCGCGTTTTATCCAAAGACGGTATCTTGATCAAGGTTATCCCAACTGAAAATCACCTCAAAGAAATCCGTCAAAGGGTACAGGACCAGCTAACAAACAAGGACTATTCTAACCAAGATATCAAAAATCATTTCCAAGAACACTTTACCATCCTATCTAGTCAAACGGCCTCTCTGACTAAGACTATCACAGCAGAGCAGCTCCAAGCCCTACTCAGTATGACGCCTCTCCTCTTTCACATCGACCAGAGCAAGATTGACTGGAGCCAACTGACAAAGATTACCATTGAGGCAGAGATACTTGTTGGGAAAGCATTCTAAACGAGACTTCGCAAAGGTAGAAAACTTACTGAAAATCCTCAATATTACAAAAACGCATAAGAACAGGCGCTCAAAACCTTAATCTTATGCGTTTTGTTACAGTTTCCATACACATTAAGGGGAATTAGTTGAAATCAGTTCTCTTAATAACCATTGAATACCATATAGTACATTTACTCCAAATATGATATAGGCCGTATAAATCAAGTATTTCGATTTCTCCCGTCTCAAAGAATAAATCTTGTACAAAAATAAATAAATTTAAAGCAATAAATAATAGAGACAAAAATCTTTCCTCCAAAAATAAATCCTAACAGTGGACAGTCAGGCATATACCTCATATTTATTTTCGATTCGATATAACAAACTTATCAATGAATAGTAATTGATATAAAGGCAAGTACAAATCCCCAGAAACTACCACGAAAAGAGATTTCTTGCTGATTGAGAGGAAACAAATCATGGTTTGCCAATATAGAGGCAGGTCAAAATGACAAATAAAATCCAAAATAAATCTGTCCATCTATATTTTTGAAAAAAATATTTTTTTCCACATAAAAACACCTTCTTTCCTACAATCATATTATAATACTTTATGTAGCGAATACAAGAAATATGAGGTAATCAACTAAGAAGAATCAAGAGACAGAAAAATAGTAAAAACCAGCATTTTAAGCGCTGGTTTATTGTTTTAAACTAGGTTTCTTACAAAGTTTACTAAACACTAAACTTTAAAAAAACTTAGTTTTTGAAGTTGATTAAGTGTTAACTTTCCAAACGGAACTTTTTTTTATTTTTCAATCCCCAATAACTGAGGGCAAGTAATGCTACAACCCAAGCAAAAGTGATCCCAAAACTGTCAAAATTCAACTTAAAATCTGGTTTATTAAAGAAATCTACATAGACTCCTAAGAAAGTTGTATCCATAAATTTCTTAATCTCTGAGCTAACTTGAGAAAACATCGGCAAGAATGAGAGACCAAGCATTGGAATCAAACCATAAACCTGAGCCTGAGTTTGTGTCTCTGAAATAGCTCCAATCACTAAATTTAAGAGGATTGTACATAATGCTACCAGAGAAGCTACTACAAGGTATACAGGATAATCTTTTGCGAAATCCACTTCAACCATAATAGGGAAGGAAATAACTGAAGCCAAGGCAAAGATTACAGGATAAAATAACACGGAAACAAGATATTCTCCACGGCGAACTCCGCTTAAAATGAGTGTTTTAAAAATTCTTTTTTCTTTTTCCTCTGCAATAGAGTTTGAAATCATTGACCCAGAAGAAAATGAGAATGCCATTGTTAAAGAACTAAACAATAGTGTTTTCCCTTGAGTGCCATCTGTATTCATAAAATTTTGGAAGAGTAGAACCAGAAAGAATGGGAATACTACCTGTACCAAAAGTGTTTTTTTGTTTGTTAATAATACTTGTGTCCTCAACCAGATAAGGGCTAAAAATTCTCTTAAACATCTAATTTTTTTCTCCCTGTCAATTTAATAAAAAAATATCTTCTAAAGTTGGTTCACATGAGTGAATCGTCATCATTTTTTTATAATCTTCTCGTTGCAAGTCTTCAAAGCGCACTACCTTTTTAGTAGAATCACTATAAGTTACTGCAACCTTCTTTTCCGTGTTGTATTTTTGGATAATTTCGCTTGGGCTTCCTTGTTCAATAAGATCACCTTTATTCAAAAGAGCTAGGTTATCACATAATAAAAGTCGCCTCATTCATATCATGAGTAGTTAAGAAAAATAGTTGTTCCTCTTTCCTTTAACTCCTGTAGTAATTTGTGAATCTTCTTTGAGGTGGTGGGATCTAACCCACTTGTAGGTTCATCTAAAAATAGAACTTTAGGATAATTGATTAAAGCACGAGCTAAAAGCATTCGTTGACGCATTCCTGTAGAAAGTTTCTCAGCTGGAGTGTCTTTACTATCATACAGACCAACTTGTTTTAGAATTTCTTCAATTCGAGATTTTGAAACTCCGTATAGTCTTGCAAATAGCAACAAGTTATTGTACAAACTTAATTTTTCGTAATAACCACTTGTGTCACCTACTAAGCCTAACTCTTCAAAATCTGACGGAAGTAATTTTTGAGAATCTTTCCCTAATAATTCTGTCTTTCCGCTGTTAGCCTGTAGCTGTCCTGTCAGAATATTGATCATTGTTGTCTTCCCTGAACCAGATGGACCTAGGAATCCAAAAATTTCTCCTTCGTTTATTGAAAAACTAATTTGATTTAAAGCAATATTATCTCCAAATCGCTTTGTAACTCTTTCTACCTTAATCATTTTGTTACCTCTTTCTAATTTTAATTTCTATTTTAGAAACTTCACTCACTCCCATCGGTTATGTCAACAACTCTAATTCTAGGCTTTAAATTGGAGTCCATTTTGATTTCTCTCATTTCATTTGGAAGCAAGAGAACTAACTTTAGTAGCTTCTCATCAAGTGTTACTTTACATAGGCGTCTGCTATCTAGACTATTTTTGATAATCAGATAGTCCTTCTTGACAAATTTTTCATCCATATAATAGTCAATTGTTTTTACCATATTTTCCTCCCGCCTGCTAATCTACATCCCGTTAAATAGAAATGTTTCTAGCACTGCGCTCTTCTTAACTTATTTACAATAACAGTATATCCCTTATAAGAGTAAAAAAACAGGACATTTATGTCTACTGACATTTATGTCCTGTTTTTAAATTGAAATTATGGAAAATCCTTATTTTTTTCCTCTATCACTCGATTTTTAAAATTCATGTCATTCAAAAATTCTGCCCCATTGATAGCTTTTTCATAGTATTGCAGGGCTTTTTCTTTATCTTTTTCTCCGTATAAGTAATATTTTGCTTCAATGAAGTCTACAGTTGGTTTTAAACTAGTATCTCCGATGTCAATCATAATTTCTCTTAACATACTCAATATTTCAGGTATAAATTCATGATAAGCGATGTCAAGCTGATAAAGTACTAAACCTATTAGTACCCTTTGAAGCAAGTGAATATAGTTTGTATCATCATAATTTGTTTGAGATACAATATTTAGACAAACTTTGTTTAAAGTTACTTCATCTCGTTCTGCATTAACAGCTAAAGATAAAAAATACAAGTACAATAGTAGTAGATCATTTGTCGAATATTCTGTTCGCAACATTGTTTGCTCAAAATACTCCTCAATTAAACCTTCCCCATATTCAGCGTTTTCAGAAACATATACATCATCAATAGCTTGTAGAACCTCAACTGCTACTTGCTCATCCTCAGGAAGTTGGTCATAAAAGCGTTCCTGAATTTCCTCAAAGATTTCCTCACGTTGACGGATTTTTTCTTCATCTCCATGAATAGATTGACGAATCAATTTTGTTTTTAGTTTTAAATACTCCTTAGGAACAATTAACAATCCCTCGTCAATTAACTGAGACATCGGAACCTCTAACACTTCAGCTATATAGTCTAGTTTAGCTAAACTGGGCAAGTTATTTCCAGTTTCAATTCGACCTAACTGACGAACAGTAAGTTCTTTTTCATCTCCACAAAAGGCTTCCCTACTCAATCCCTTTTCAGTCCGTAAGGTACGAATTCGTTTCCCGATTTCTAAATTTTTCATCTTATTCCTCTGTAAATAGTCTTTTGCACATAAAAATAAAAGTAGTTACGCTATTGATTATCATCTATTATTTCAAATATATTAAATTCTTACTAACAAAGCTCCCCATATTGCCTATCAGCATCCCTTCATAATGAACAAAGAGTTTTTTTACATATCAGGAAACTCTTCTTTCATCTCCTCTATCACTCGATTTTTGAAATTCATATCATTAAAAAATTCTGCTCCACTGATAGCTTTTTCATAGCATTGCAGGGCTTTTTCTTTATCTTTTTCTCCCCGTATAGGTAATATTTGGCTTCCAAGTAGTCTACCGTTGGTTTTAAGTTTGAATCTTGAATTTCCATCATAATTTCTCTTAGAAAACTAAAAATGACGGAGATATCTTCGTAGTATTCGTTCCTCAATTGATACAACAGTATTGCAATTAATACTCTTTGTAACAGATGCATGTAAGTATTATCTGAACAGTCAATTATGGTCACGATGTTATTTCTTACTTTTTTTAAAAACGTCATCATTTCGTTTTAAAAACTAATAGCATTTGATAAAAAAATATAAATATAAGATCAATAAATCATTTACAGAATACTCCGTTTGTAGCAAAGTTTGATTGAAATATTCCTCAATCAAGCCCTCTCCAAATTCAACATTTTCGGAAACATATACATCATCAATAGCTTGTAGAACCTCAACTGCTACTTGCTCATCTTCAGGCAGTTGCTCATAAAAGTGTTCCTGAATTTCCTCAAAGATTTCCTCACGTTGACGAATTTTTTCTTTATCACCATGAATAGATTGACGAATTAACTTCGTTTTTAACTTTAAATACTCTTTGGGAACAATTATCATGCCTTCATCAATTAACTGAGACATCGGGACCTCTAACACTTCTGCTATATAGTCCAATTTAGATAAACTCGGAAGATTATTTCCTGCTTCAATTCTTCCCAACTGACGAACAGTAAGATGCTTTTCATCTCCACAAAATGCTTCTCTACTCAATCCTTTTTCAGTCCGTAAGGTACGAATCCGTTTCCCCATTTCCAAATTACTCATAATAAGCCTCTTTAAATTCTAATTTGATATCCAAATAACCAATTGTATACGTTCTCATTTTTAACACACTTTCTTACAATTTTTCAGATAAAAAAATAATTATAATACTCAATGAAAAATCAAGTGCAAACCACAACCCTATCCAATAAAGTATCAGAGATCTATTTCTACTCAAGTATTCAAAAAAGCGAATTTCAATCGAAATTCGCTTTTTTACAAAATGTATTCGTATAAACTTGTATCTTAGTTCAAGTGCCAGATATCTTCGTTGTACTGAGCGATTGTACGGTCAGATGAGAAGAATCCTGCTTTAGAAATGTTAACGATGACTTTATCCAACCATGCGTCACGGTCTTCGTAGTCAGCAAGCATTTGCTCTTTCACTTTGATGTAGTCTTCCAAGTCAAGAAGAGTCATGAACCAGTCTTTGTTGATCAATTCATTGTAAAGACGTTCCAAGCGCTCTTTGTTTCCAGCTGCAAGAACTGCATCGCTAACGATGAAGTCAACCAATGGTTTGATAGCTTTACGAGCGTAGAATTCGCTTGATTTGTAAGCTGCTTTTGCGTAAAGGTCGATAACAGTTTCTGAATCCTCACCGAAGATGTAGATGTTTTCGTCTCCAACCAACTCAGCGATTTCCACGTTAGCACCGTCCATAGTACCAAGAGTCAAAGCTCCGTTCAACATGAATTTCATGTTACCAGTACCTGAAGCTTCTTTAGAAGCAAGTGAGATTTGTTCTGAGATATCACATGCTGGGATAAGGAAGCTTGCTGCAGTAACGTTGTAGTTTTCAACCATAACTACTTGCAAGTGTGGAGCTACTGCTGGATCGTTAGCAATAACTTCTGACATGCAAAGGATCAAGTGGATGATGTCTTGAGCGATTGTATAGGCTGGAGCTGCTTTACCACCAAAGAAGATTGTGATTGGGCGAGCAGGGATGTTACCAGCTTTAATGTCAAGGTATTTGTGAATCACATACAAAGCGTTCATTTGTTGACGTTTGTACTCGTGAAGACGTTTGATTTGGATATCAAAGATAGAGTTTGGATTGATTTCCACACCTTGGTGCTCTTTCAAGTGACGAGCCAATTTACGTTTGTTGTGAGCCTTGATATCTTCAAGTTTAGCTTTAAGGGCTGCTTTATCTTCGAATGACAAAAGTTTTTCAAGCTCATCAGCTTCATGGTGCCAACCACGTCCAATAATCTCATCCAAATAGTGAGACAAGCTTGGATTAGCATGCATGAGCCAACGACGGAAAGTGATACCGTTTGTTTTGTTGTTGAATTTTTCTGGGTAAAGGTCGTAGAAGGCTTTCAACTCAGAGTTCTTCAAGATTTCAGTATGGAGTGCTGCTACCCCGTTAACACTGTATCCGTAGTGAATATCCATGTGAGCCATGTGAACACGTCCGCTCTCGTCAATAATTTGAACAGCTGGATCTTTCACTTCTGCTTTCACGCGACGGTCCAATTCTTCGATGATTGGTACCAAGTGAGGAACCACTTCTTGCAAGAATTCAAGAGGCCATTTTTCAAGGGCTTCAGCAAGGATTGTGTGGTTAGTGTAGGCAGTCATGCTACGAACGATTGAGATTGCTTCGTCGAGCTCGATACCACGAGCAGTCAAAAGACGGATCAACTCAGGGATAACCATTGATGGGTGAGTATCGTTGATTTGGACAACTGCGTAGTCAGCAAGGTCATGCAAGTTGCTTCCTTTTTCGATCGCTTCTTCGATGATCAATTGCGCACCGTTTGAAACCATGAAGTATTGTTGGAAGATACGGAGCAATTCACCTTGACGGTCACTATCATCTGGATAAAGGAAAAGCGTTAAGTTGCGAGCGATATCTGTCTTGTCAAAGTTGATACCATCTTTAATAATAGAAGAATCAACTGAATCCAAGTCAAACAAACGCAAGCGATTCTTCGTTTCTGTCTTGTAACCAGGTACATCGATATCGTAAAGAGTTGATGTCAATGTAAAGTGAGCAAATGGTACTTGGTAGCTACGGCTTGAGCGAACCAACCAGTTTTGCTCTGTCAACCATGCATTTGGAATTGTTTCTTGTTGGTTGTTTTTAAGAACTTGTTGGAAAAGACCATAGTGGTAGTTAAGACCAACACCGTCACCGTTCAAACCAAGAGTAGCAATTGAGTCGATAAAGCAGGCAGCCAAACGTCCCAAACCACCATTACCAAGAGATGGTTCCAATTCAACTTCTTCTACTTCAATCAAGTCTTTACCTGCAGCTGCAAGTTCTTTTTTGACATCGTCGTAAAGACCAAGGTTGATCAAGTTGTTTGACAAGAGTTTACCAATCAAGAACTCAGCTGAGATGTAGTAAACTTTTTTCTTACCAGTATTAACTGGTTTTTTGCTGCTTGCAAGCTTGCTGTAGTTAAGAAGAGCAAGATAAAGCTCCTCATTGCTACATTCTGCAATAGTTTTATTGTAACGATTTTGTACAAATTCTTGTAGTGATAACATGTTTAAGTGTCTCCTGATATTATCTTATTTCTTTAATTCTACCAAATTTTCATTGATTCGGCGATAAATTGTCGTTAAGTCAAGCAAAGTTTCTTCGACAGCTGGTGTCAATTGATCTTCAGTCATACGCCAAGACCAGTTTCCACCAAGGGTAGACGGAAAGTTCATACGAGCTGCCTCATCCAATTCTAGCAAATCTTGCATAGTTGCAATTGCCATGAAGCTAACTGATGAAAAGACTGTACGAAGCATAGCGTGTGGAACTGTTTCGTATTCTTTACGGTTAGTGTAGCGAGCCATGTATTCACGAGTCGCATCATCGATCTCGTTACGGTACCAACCAAGAACCGTATTATTATCGTGAGTTCCTGTATACATAACTGAGTTAGCAGGTGCCAAGTGTGGGCTATCAATGCTTTCGTCTTCTGGGTTGAAGGCAAATTGAAGAATCTTCATTCCTGGGAAGCCAGTACGTTCACGCAACTCAATAACTTCATCTGTCATGAAGCCAAGGTCTTCTGCGATGATGTTTAGCTCACCAAGTTCTTCCTTAACGGCTGCAAAAAGCTTGTAGCCAGGACCTTTGACCCACTCACCAGGTGCTGCTGTATCGGAACCAGCAGGGATTTCCCAGTAAGATTCGAAACCACGGAAGTGGTCGATACGAACGATATCGTAGATCTTGAAGCTTTCACGCAAGCGCTCAATCCACCATTTGTAGCCGTCTTTATCCATTGCTTCCCAGTCATAGATTGGGTTACCCCAAAGCTGACCAGTTGCAGAAACTCATCTGGTGGGCATCCTGCAATGCAAGTCGCCTTACCGTTGACATCTGTTTTGAAGAGATGTGGATTTGCCCACATATCGCTTGAATCTTCCGCTACGTAGATTGGCATGTCCCCAACGATTTCGATGTGGTTGTCGTTAGCATAAGCTTTCAATTTCAACCATTGTTGGAAGAAGAAGTACTGAGTCACACGGTGGTAAACCAACTTGTCTGCCAATTGCTCACGGTAGCTTTCAAGTGCTGAAGCTTTACGAGCACGAGCATCAGCATCTGGCCATTCAGTCCAAGCAAGATTTTCAAAATGTTCTTTGATAGCCATATACTCAGCAAAGAGCTCAAGCCATGATTGGTTGTCTTGAGCAAATTTCTCAAAATCTTTAACATCTCCGACTTCAAAGAAACGTTTTACCGCTTTTTCTAAAAGAGGACGACGTGCATAGTAGATTTTAGCATAGTCAACTTCAGACGCATCGCTACCAAAGTCAACCCCTTCAAGGTCACTTGTTTCCAACAAGCCTTGCTCTACCAAGATATCCAAATCGATAAAATGAGTATTTCCTGCGAAGGCTGAGAAAGACTGGTAAGGAGAATCTCCGTAACTAGTTGTTCCTAATGGAAGGATTTGCCAGTAACGTTGTTTTGTGCGAACCAAGAAATCAACGAAGTCGTAAGCACTTTTACCAAATGATCCGATTCCGTATGCTCCTGGAAGAGAAGAAATGTGCATCAACACACCACTTTGACGTTTTTTCATAATAAGCACCTCATGTGTTTATAGTTAGATATTACATTTTTACGAACGCAAACGTTTGCGCTATTATTAGTATAGCTCATTTTCTTGATAAATGCAAGCGGTTTTAAAAAAACTTTTTGATTATTTTTTTAAGGATTTTTTTATTCATGCTTGTATATATATTCTTTATAAAAAAATAAAACCTTATAGAAAAACTTCTCTTATTCCATCTAGAAACATATTGATCCTATTTCCCATATCTAGAGCGAGAAATCGTTTTCTCTCTATTTGAATGATTCATAGGAGGAAAAATATTTTATAATCTTTCTTCTATTATATAGCGTTTAAGATAGCGTTTAAGCGTTTACCTTTCTGCCAAATTTTTTAAAATTTTTTCAAAAAAATGCTTGCAACCGTTTTCTATTTGTGTTATACTAGTGCCATAAAGGAAAACGTTTGCGTTTCCTCATTATAAAATTTGTTATTCTTTAGGGAGGAATACACTATGTCATCTAAATTCATGAAGAGCGCTGCTGTGCTTGGAACTGCTACACTTGCTAGCTTGCTTTTGGTAGCTTGTGGAAGCAAACCTGCTGAAAAAGCTGCTGATGCTGGTTCATCTGCAGGGAAAGAAATTACTCTTTACGTTGAAGACCAATACAAAGCTTTCGCTGAAACAGTTGCTAAAGCTTACGAAAAAGAGTCAGGAACAAAAGTTAACATCAAATCTGGTGACCAACTTGGTGGTCTTGACAAACTTTCTCTTGACAACCAATCAGGTCAAGCTGCTGACGTTATGATGGCACCATACGACCGTGTAGGTAGCCTTGGTACTGACGGACAACTTTCAGAAGTTAAATTGAGCGACGGCGCTAAAACAGATGATAAAACTAAATCTCTTGTAACAGCTGCTGACGGTAAAGTTTACGGTGCTCCTGCCGTTATCGAGTCACTTGTTATGTACTACAACAAAGACTTGGTCAAAGAAGCTCCAAAAACTTTTGCTGACTTAGAAAATCTTGCTAAAGATAGCAAATACGCATTCGCTGGAGAAGATGGAAAAACTTCTGCTTTCCTAGCTGACTGGACAAACTTCTACTTTGCATACGGACTTCTTGCTGGTAATGGTGCTTACGTATTCGGACAAAACGGTAAAGACGCTAAAGACATCGGTCTTGCAAACGACGGTTCTATCGCAGGTATCAACTACGCTAAATCTTGGTATGAAAAATGGCCTAAAGGTATGCAAGATGGTACAGCTGCTGGAAACTTAATCCAAACTCAATTCCAAGAAGGTAAAACAGCTGCTATCATTGATGGACCTTGGAAAGCTCAAGCCTTCAAAGATGCTAAAGTAAACTACGGTGTTGCAACTATCCCAACTCTTCCAAACGGAAAAGACTACGCAGCATTCGGTGGTGGTAAAGCTTGGATCATCCCATCAAGCACTAAGAACCTTGAAGGAGCACAAAAATTTGTAGACTTCCTTGTTTCAACTGAACAACAAAAAGCCTTCTACGATGCAACTAACGAAATCCCAGCTAACACTGAAGCTCGTTCATACGCTGAAGGTAAAAACGATGAGTTGACAACAGCTGTTATCAAACAGTTCAAGAACGCTCAACCAATGCCAAACATCTCTCAAATGTCTGCAGTTTGGGAACCAGCTGCTAACATGCTCTTTGACTCTGTAAGCGGTAAGAAAGACGCTAAAACAGCTGCTAACGATGCTGTAACATTGATTAAAGAAACAATCAAACAAAAATTTGGTGAATAAAAAATTTGTTCAAGGGGGGTGGAATTCAAATCCCCCTTTGAATTTATCAATAGAAAAAACATATATAGTTTAGGTTTTGATTAGAAACCAGTATCCTATGAAAGGAGTTATTATGGAAAAGCAACAACCTAGTAAAGCAGCCCTGCTGTCTATCATTCCTGGGTTAGGACAGATTTACAATAAACAAAAAGCCAAAGGTTTTATCTTCCTTGGTGTAACCATCGTATTTGTCCTTTATTTCCTAGCACTTGCAGCCCCTGAATTAAGCAATCTCATCACTCTTGGTGACAAGCCAGGTCGTGACAATTCACTCTTTATGCTGATTCGTGGTGCCTTCCATTTAATCTTTGTAGTCGTTTATGTACTCTTTTATTTCGCAAATATCAAAGATGCACATACAATTGCAAAACGTATTAACAATGGAATCCCAGTTCCACGTACCCTCAAAGATATGATCAAAGGGATTTATGAAAATGGCTTCCCTTACCTCTTGATCATTCCATCTTATGTTGCCATGACCTTCGCGATTATCTTCCCAGTTATCGTAACCTTGATGATTGCCTTTACTAACTATGACTTCCAACACTTACCACCAAACAAATTGTTGGACTGGGTTGGTTTAACCAACTTTACGAACATCTGGAGTTTGAGTACCTTCCGTTCTGCCTTTGGTGCCGTTCTTTCTTGGACCATCATCTGGGCTTTGGCTGCCTCAACTTTACAGATCGTCATCGGTATCTTCACAGCTATCATTGCTAACCAACCATTTATCAAAGGAAAACGTATCTTTGGTGTTATTTTCCTTCTTCCTTGGGCTGTCCCAGCCTTCATCACTATCTTGACATTCTCAAACATGTTTAACGATAGTGTAGGAGCTATCAACACTCAAGTATTGCCAATCTTGGCTAAATTCCTTCCTTTCCTTGATGGTGCTCTTATTCCTTGGAAAACAGACCCAACTTGGACTAAGATTGCCTTGATTATGATGCAAGGTTGGCTTGGATTCCCATACATCTACGTTTTGACTTTGGGTATCTTACAATCTATTCCTAACGACCTTTACGAAGCAGCTTATATTGACGGTGCCAATGCTTGGCAAAAATTCCGCAACATCACTTTCCCAATGATCTTGGCCGTTGCGGCACCTACTTTGATTAGCCAATACACCTTCAACTTTAACAACTTCTCTATCATGTACCTCTTTAATGCTGGAGGACCTGGTAGTGTCGGTGGTGGAGCTGGTTCAACCGATATCTTGATCTCATGGATCTACCGTCTGACAACAGGTACATCTCCTCAATACTCTATGGCGGCAGCTGTTACCTTGATTATCTCTATCATTGTCATCTCAATCTCTATGATCGCATTCAAGAAACTACACGCATTTGATATGGAGGACGTCTAAGATGAATAACTCAATCAAACTCAAACGTAGACTGACTCAAACCCTTACTTACCTCTACTTGGTTGGCCTTTCAATCGTAATTATCTATCCACTTTTGATTACTATCATGTCAGCCTTCAAGACTGGTAACGTAGTAGCCTTTAAACTAGACAGCAACGTCGACTTTAGTTTTGCTAACTTCCAAGGGCTCTTCTCTGAAACCTTGTACGGTACTTGGTACCTCAACACTTTGATTATCGCCTTGATTACCATGGCTGTTCAAACAAGTATCATCGTACTTGCTGGTTATGCCTATAGTCGTTACAACTTCTTGGCTCGTAAACAAAGTTTGGTCTTCTTCTTGATTATCCAAATGGTGCCAACCATGGCCGCTTTGACAGCCTTCTTCGTTATGGCACTTATGTTGAACGCCCTTAACCACAGCTGGTTCCTCATCTTCCTTTATGTTGGTGGAGGTATACCGATGAATGCTTGGTTGATGAAAGGTTACTTCGATACAGTCCCAATGTCTCTAGACGAATCCGCAAAACTAGACGGTGCAGGACACTTCCGCCGCTTCTGGCAAATTGTTCTCCCACTTGTTCGCCCAATGATCGCTGTACAAGCTCTCTGGGCCTTCATGGGACCTTTCGGAGACTATATCCTCTCTAGTTTCTTGCTTCGTGAGAAAGAATACTTTACCGTTGCCGTTGGTCTCCAAACCTTCGTTAACAATGTGAAAAACATGAAGATTGCCTACTTCTCAGCAGGTGCTATCCTCATCGCCCTTCCAATCTGTATTCTCTTCTTCTTCCTACAAAAGAACTTTGTTTCAGGACTTACAAGTGGTGGCGACAAGGGATAATCTATCCCCGCCACCCTTTTCTTATTGCCACAAAATATATACTAACAACAAGCAATTTACCCCCTAGACTTGAAATAAAGCACATTTCTCTATATAATAATACTCATATAGAAAACACCTTTTAGAAAGATACAAATGCTTCCATATCCATTTTCATATTTTTCAAGTATTTGGGGATTTCGTAAGCCCCTGTCCAAACGTTTCGGACTCAACTGGTTTCAACTACTCTTTACCAGTATCTTCCTTATCAGCTTGTCTATGGTACCCATTGCTATTCAAAACAGCTCCCAGGAGACTTATCCCCTAGAAACCTTTATTGATAATGTCTATGAACCTCTGACAGATGAAGTTGTTCAGAATCTCTCTGAACATGCTAAAATTATTGATGGTAAGTTAACTTATACAGGAACAGCTAGTCAAGCGCCTTCTCTTGTGATTGGTCCAAGTCAAAGCAAGGAGTTACCGAAGGACTTGCAACTACATTTCGATACGAATGAGCTCGTCATCAGCAAGGAAAGTAAAGAACTGACCCGTGTCTCTTACCGAGCGATTGAGACTGAGAGTTTCAAAAGTAAAGACAGCTTGAGTCAAGCCATTTCTAAAGACTGGTACCAGCAGAATCGTGTCTATATCAGTCTCTTCCTAGTTCTCGGTGCTAGCTTCCTCTTTGGTTTGAATTTCTTTATCGTTTCTCTAGGAGCTAGTCTTCTCCTTTATATCACTAAGAAATCACGCCTCTTTTCATTTAGAACCTTTAAAGAGTGCTACCATTTTATCTTGAACTGTTTAGGATTGCCAACTCTGATTACACTTATTTTGGGCTTATTTGGCCAAAATATGACAACCCTCATCACTGTACAAAACATTCTTTTTGTTCTATATCTGGTCACTATTTTTTATAAAACACATTTCCGTGATCCAGATTACCATAAATAGGAGATTTTTATGCCCGTTACGATTAAAGATGTGGCCAAGGCTGCTGGTGTTTCACCTTCAACCGTAACCCGTGTTATTCAAAATAAATCAACCATTAGCGACGAAACAAAAAAACGTGTTCGTAAGGCTATGAAGGAGCTCAACTACCATCCCAACCTCAACGCTCGCAGCTTGGTAAGCAGTTATACCCAAGTTATCGGCTTGGTGCTTCCTGACGACTCAGACGCCTTCTATCAAAATCCTTTCTTCCCATCTGTCCTCCGTGGTATCGCTCAAGTAGCATCTGAAAACCACTATGCCATTCAGATTGCAACAGGTAAAGATGAAAAAGAGCGCCTTAAAGCTATTTCACAGATGGTTTACGGTAAACGTGTGGATGGTTTGATTTTCCTTTATGCCGAAGAGGAAGATCCCTTGGTCAAACTAGTCGCTGATGAGCAGTTCCCCTTCCTCATCCTAGGAAAATCCATTTCACCCTTCATCCCTCTTGTCGATAATGACAATGTCCAAGCTGGTTTGGATGCAACCGAATATTTCATCAAAAAAGGATGCAAACGAATTGCCTTTATCGGAGGTTCTAAGAAACTCTTCGTTACACAAGACCGTCTAACTGGTTACGAATCCGCACTCAAGCAATACAAACTTCCTCTTGATGGCAATCTGACCTACTTTGCAAATGAATTTCTAGAGGAAAAAGGATATCAATTTAGCCAACTCCTCTTTCAGCATGACCCTCAAATCGATGCTATCATCACAACCGATAGCCTCCTAGCCGAAGGAGTCTGTGATTATATCACAAAACATCAACTGGATGTCCCTGTTCTCAGCTTTGACTCGGTCAATCCCAAGCTCAACTTGGCGGCCTATGTCGATATCAATAGTCTAGAACTTGGCCGTGTTTCCCTTGAAACCATCCTCCAGATTATCAGCGATGCTAAAAGCAATAAACAAATTTGTTATCGCCAGTTGATTGCCCACAAAATTATTGAAAAAAATAAAAAAACCAGCTCGAGCTGGTTTTTTTGATTACTAATTTTCTGTTTCAACGAATCGTCCCAGAATATGAACATTCTCCGACACAGAGACAAAGGCACCTGGATCCACCTGTTTCATAATCTGTTTAAATTCATTAAACTCTGCACGTGTAATGACAGTAATTAAAACTGCCTTTCTTTCGTGATTATAGGTTCCTTCTGCATCGTGGATCATGGTTGCGCCGCGGTGCAATTTTTTATGGATTTTTTCAATTACCTTTTCTGGATGATTGGTCACAATCATGGCCTGCATGCGTTTTTGTTTGGTAAAAACAGCATCCGTCACACGGCTAGAGACAAAGATGGTAATCATAGAATAGAGAGCGTATTTCCAACCAAAGGTCAAACCAGCTATCAGCATGATAGTCCCATTGACCAAGAAAGAAATACTACCGACATTCTTACCCGTTTTCTTGCGAATGGTCAGACTGACGATATCCGTCCCACCACTGGAGATATTGTTTCGAAGAGCAAAACCAATCCCCAAGCCCATAACAACACCCCCAAAAAGGGCATTGATAATAGGATCCTCCGTCAAGGTCGCCACAGGGACAAACTGAATAAAGAATGAACTCATGGATACCGTGATAAAGGTAAAGACGGTGAACTTATGGCCAATCTGATACCAAGCCAAGACCATCAAAGGGAAATTAATAGCGTAGAAAGCCAATGAAATCGGAATATGAAAACCAAACCAGTAATTACTCAAGGCAGAGATAATCTGTGCCAGACCTGTCGCACCACTCGAATACACATGTCCTGGTTGGAAAAAGAAATTGACCGCTACTGCTGATAAAAAACCATAAACCAGAGAGGCCGAAATCTTCTCATCATATTTTTCGCGAGAGATGCTTTGTAAGACACGTAAAATTTTTATCTGATGAGCAAAGCGGCGCAGATAATAGCGCCACCGCTTAATTCGTTTTGCTTGTTTCATCTTCTTCTACTTGTAAGCTGAGTTCCTCTAGTTGTTTGAGAGCCACTGTTGAAGGAGCTTGTGTCATTGGATCAGTTGCCTTGTTGTTCTTAGGGAAGGCAATGACTTCACGGATATTTTCTTCTCCTGCTAAGAGCATGACAAATCGGTCAAGCCCAATAGCCAAACCACCGTGTGGTGGGAAACCATAGTCCATGGCTTCAAGAAGGAAGCCAAACTGGTCATTTGCTTCTTCAGCTGAGAAACCAAGAGCCTTGAACATGCGTTCTTGAAGGTCTTTGGTTGATACGAAGGCTACCACCACCAAGCTCATAACCGTTCAAGACGATATCGTAAGCAATGGCACGAACCTTAGCCAAATCACCTTCTAATTCGTGAGCTGTTTCTTCCTGTGGAAGAGTAAACGGATGGTGGGCGCTCATGTAGCGGCCTTCTTCTTCAGACCATTCAAACATTGGCCAGTCAACCACCCAAAGGAAGTTGAATTTATCGCTATCAATCAAACCAAGCTCTTTGGCAATACGTCCACGAAGGGCACCAAGAGTTGCATTGGCTACCTCAAGCGTATCTGCCACAAAGAGAACCAAGTCCTTATCCTCAAGAGCAAGTGCTGCTGTCAATTCTGCTTGGATGGCAGTCAAGAACTTAGCAACTGGTCCGTTTAATTCTCCATCAACTACCTTGACCCAAGCAAGACCTTTGGCACCGTACTGTTTGGCTACTTCAGTCATCTTGTCGATGTCTTTACGTGAATAGTTGTCTGCAGCTCCTTTGACCACAATGGCTTTTACAGCAGGTGCTTCTGAAAAGACTTTAAAGTCTACACCTTTGACCACTTCTGTCAAGTCCTGAAGCAACATGTCAAAACGGGTATCTGGCTTGTCAGAACCGTAAAGAGCCATAGCGTCATCGTATTTCATACGAGGGAATGGAAGCGTCACTTCAATGCCTTTGGTTTCTTTCATCACGCGCGCAATCAAACCTTCTGTGATATCTTGGATTTCTTGCTCAGTAAGGAAAGACGTTTCCAAGTCGACCTGGGTAAACTCAGGCTGACGGTCACCACGCAAGTCCTCATCACGGAAACATTTGACGATTTGGTAATAGCGATCAAAACCAGCATTCATCAAGAGCTGTTTCGTGATTTGTGGACTTTGAGGAAGAGCATAGAAATGCCCTCTATTAACACGAGATGGCACCAAATAGTCACGCGCCCCTTCAGGTGTTGACTTAGAAAGGAATGGTGTCTCCACGTCGATAAACTCCAACTCATCCAAGTAATTACGGATAGAGTGGGTCACCTTAGCACGAAGTTTAAGATTTTCCAACATTTCTGGACGACGAAGGTCAAGGTAACGGTAACGCAAACGCGTATCGTCATTGGCCTCAATGCCATCCTTAATCTCAAATGGTGTTGTCTTAGCTGTATTAAGCACTGTCAAAGCTGTCACATTCAACTCAACTGCACCAGTTGGTAACTTATCATTGGCTTGCTCACGCGCAGCGACCTGACCAGTCACCTCGATAACAAATTCGCTACGAAGGCTTTCAGCTGTTGCCATGACCTCTGCAGATACTTTTTCAGGGTTGATAACCAACTGCATGATTCCTTCACGGTCACGAAGGTCGATAAAGATCAAACCACCAAGGTCACGACGACGGCCAACCCATCCTTTCAAGGTTATTTCTTGTCCGATGTGTTCCTCACGAACACGACCAGCATACATACTACGTTTCATTGTTTCTCTCCTCTTTTATTCTGTTACTATTTTACCATAAAAGCGCAGGCTCTTCATGAAAATCAGCAGAAAAGTTTGCCAGTCTTTAAAAATCAAGTGACGACCCTAAAAATTAGCGCTAATACAAAAATCCGATGAACTTCACCGGACTCTTTTATTTTGAATTTTTGCCTGCTTTACGCTTTTCAGCAATTTCGGCTGCCTTTCGAGGCAAGACAATCTCCGTTGTGTAAGCTGTCCCAAAACGCCAGATACCAGCAATAGGGGCAAAGACCACTGCTAGATGGCTATAAAAGAAATCGCCCTTAAAGGCATAAGCTAGCGCTCCAATGATGAAAAATAGAACGACTGCCTGAATCACTGCTAATAAAATTACTCGTTTCATGTGACCTCCTGACTCTATTATAGCATGAGAATCATCAAAAAGCCGACTAAATTATTCAAAGCGTGGAGAGAAATACTGTAGACCAGACCTTTTCTGCTAATATAGGCCAATCCCAAACTAAAACCAAGGCTAAAATAGACAAAAAATTGTTGCACATCACCTGGGAAATGAATCAAGGTAAACAGAACACTGGATACCAGAAGAAAAATCAGAGTTTGTTTACTATTGTCCTGCTTAGGAAAGAGGTAGCGTGCTAACATCCCTCTAAAGATAAGTTCTTCCGTCAGAGGAGCAAAGACCACTACCATAAAGAAACCAAAGACAGGCTGAGCAACTGTCAGCTGTGATACAATTTGTTGATTGACCGACGGATCATCTGGTAAAAAGAACTGGGCTGTAATCGCCACTAGCAAAACCAGAGTAGGCAACCAGATATAACGATTAAAAACCGTCGTCTGGATGCTAACCTTTTCTGTCTGATACCATCTGTAAACTCCATAAACATAGGCTCCTGACAGGACGATATAAAGTGGTAAGACTCCAAAGATTGAAGCCCCTAGTCCAAGAGCTGACAGAGCCATGCTCTGAACCATACCATAGCCAAAGAAAAAGGATAGAACAGCTAGAATAAACCAGCCGAGGTTTTTAAGTAGTTTCATATAAATCTCCTATCTTGCTTTATAGCTGTTTTTCAATACAAAGAGGTTTGCTATCCCTAACACAAGTACCCAAGCAAGTAACATGCCGATGTTAGAAAAAGATATCTCTCCACCTTTTTTATTTAAAAGATTTACAATTGGACCAATAAAAGAGTAATCTAACACTTTCTGAGCCGTATCATTTTGAAGAGCAATTATAGGTAAAAAAGAGACAATTAACATAGGGAAGATACTATAAACTTGCGCTTTAGATTGAGTATCTGAAACCGCACCGATTAGAAGGTTGAGAAAAATAATACTAATCGTTGCTAGGAGCAAATAGATAACGTAGGCAAATAAATAACCAGATAGATCTACTTTAAGATAGATGGGAAGTACAATCATAGCAAGTAACATTATCAGAATAGGGAGAACAAGCATACTGAAAGTATATTCTGTTGCTGTCACACCACTTAGGATGAGTGATTTAAGATTGCGCTTTTCCTTATCTTCTGCCATCATAATCGATACCATATAACCACTTCCCATACTCAAGACCATGGTCAAACTCGTAGAGAGGAGAAACATACTCAATTCTCCATTCTTATTCATGAATTCATTATATAGAACAGCAATACCAAAAGGCATCAATAAAGTTGCTAACAAACTTGAATTGCTAATAAGAACTTGTACTCTTAACCATAGTAGGGCATTTAATTTTCTAAACATCTAACTTTTCTCCTGTTAATCTGATAAAGATTTCTTCTAGTGTTGGCTCACAAGAGTGAACCACCATCAAATCTGTCGTGTCTAAATGTGGCAATTCTTCAAATGGAACTGTCTGTTCTCGTCCATCGTTATAAACCACATGTACTTTCTTATCCACATGGTACTTCTGGATAATATCTTGTGGACTTCCATACTCTATTAAGTTTCCCTTATTCAAAAGAGATAAGCGATCACAAAGCAGAGTTGCTTCATTCATATCGTGCGTGGTCAGAAAGATCGTTGTCCCCACCTGCTTTAATTCTTGAAGTAGGGTATGAATCATCTTGGATGTTGTAGGGTCTAAGCCACTGGTTGGCTCATCTAGAAAGAGAATCTTAGGAGCATTCAGAAGGGCACGAGCCAAGAACATTCGTTGTTTCATTCCTGTAGATAGTTTTTCTGCGATAATATCTTTAGCATCTGCCAATCCAACCTGTTGGAGCACCTGATTTACTCTATCTGACTTGAGACCATATAACTTAGCATAGATGAGAAGATTTTTGTAAAGACTCATCTTTTCATAAAAACCACTGCCATCACTCACAATACCAATTTGTTCCAAATCATTTGAGGTTAAATCTTGAGAATTCTTGCCTAGCAAAACTGTTTTACCTTGATCTGCAGCCAACTGACCTGTCAAGACATTGATCATGGTTGTTTTACCTGAGCCAGAAGGGCCAAGAAAACCAAAGATTTCACCCTCCTTAATCTCAAAAGAAATCTGATGAAGAGCTTTTTTGCTCCCAAAACTTTTGCTTACATTTTCAACACGAATCATAAAAACTCCTTTATTTGAAATAGCGTTTTACCATAGGTAACTGCATCACATTGATATAAATATGGATAGCTCCTACAAGCAAGAAGGCTAGTAGCTGAATCTCTCCTGTCAAGACAGAAATGATAAAAAGAAAAATATATAAGCCTGGTAAGACATACTGATTTAATTGGAATAAAATCCGAAAACTCTGTTCCAAATTAGCCTGACGCTCCCCTTCATCATAAGAATTAATATAGTTCAAGACATCCTTCGGTGTAGCGAAAAGTTCCAAATCAAACTGACGAACAATCGCAATTGTTTTAGAAAGATATTTTTGACTCTGCAAGAACAGCACTAATGCCAAAAAGGAAAGGGAAAATGTTATACGGCTTACATCGAGTACAATTACTTCACTACCTGAGATGACAAGAGTCAATAAAATCGCTACACTTGTAATATTAGAAGTAATGGTTCCAAACTCGAGATTACGATACATCTGCACATAATAGGTTTCATTCAGATCATCATCTATTTCCTCTTGATACAAGGAGTGAAATTTTCTGCTTTTCTTTAAGAAATTGAACGTCAAAAGAATACCAACAAAACCTAATAGTAAACCAATAGCTGATATCCAGGGTAGCAAGACTTTTACATCTAACATAATTCCATGGGGTTCGGCACCAGCCTTCAACATATCTACAAATATGTACAAGAAAGCTCCCGAGACAACAGACATCAAAAATAACAACAATCCACGTTTATTTTTCTTTTTCATATTCATTCTCCTTCTAAATTAAAACAATCCAACTAACCACTGACCAAAGACTTTACCTGATGCATAAATTGCTGTCAAGCCCTCTGTTCCAAGTGATACTAAAATCAAACAAACAGCAAACAAGAGAATAGCTTGATTTCTGGCTTTTTTCGCCCCTTCTCCTAAAGGATCTCTCCCAAGCCAGCCTGCTAGATAAGCATATAGGATGACTGTTAAAATCCCAAACTCTGTTGACCAAAGAAACAGCAAAATGGCTACCAAACGGATGACGTTAGTCTTGATATTAAAATAATTTCCTAAACCTGCACAGACACCTGCAAGTTCTTTTTGTTCTGTATCTACTTGAAATCCTGCTAAAAAAACTCTTTCATATTCATTCTCCTTTTTCACTTGCTAAATTGTTTGCTTTCTTTTCAATCCAGTCAACGACTGGGATAAGAGCAAAGTAGGCCCAGATAAATTGGTCACTTTGATAGGGACTAAACCAGCCTAGGTCCATCCCAATCAGTAGAAACACGCTGACTAATAGAGCTATGGCAACTACATAATAGATTACTTTATACTTGTTCATCATTTTTCTCCTTCTTCTTCAACCGATTGAAAATGGACAAGAGGACTAAGTTAATCCAAAACAAATACTTACTTTCAACAAAATAGAACCACCCCAGTAATGTTCCAATCATAGCCAAGGCATTCACAATAAGAGCAAGAACGCTCATATAATAAAACACTTTATACTTGTTCATCACTCATCCTCCTCCAAGCGAAATACCGATTCGACTGTTTCGTTGAAAATGTGAGATATTTTCAGGGCAATGATAATGGATGGGGTGTACTCATCCCGTTCTAGTAGACTAACGGTCTGTCTGGAAACCCCTGCCCGCTTGGCTAGGTCGGTTTGATTGAGACCATCGCGAGCCCGTAGCTCTTTTAGACGATTTTTTAGTTGCATGTTACACACCTACTTTCCGTCAAATTCAACAGTTTGGATATCCTCAATGCGTTGTAGTTTGAATTTTTCTTTTCCTTTTTTATTAACACGACGTAGCTTGACCCATTCCTCATCAACATCCACAACTTCCCAGTTATCTGTTCCAAAAACTTGTCCAACGATTGTCGGTGTTTTCCCAATCAATTCTTTTAAAATTCTTGACATTTCTTTATTTCCTTTCTGTTTTTGCTCAATTCTTTTAGATTTTATTCTCTAGTTTCTTGACCTTTTGGGAATGGTAGATATAATACATAATCACAAGAGGTACAAATCCTAATGCCCACATAATCGTTCCTTTCTCCTTTTCTCTTAACTTGCTTATATTGTAACACATCTTTTTCTTTTTGACAAGCATATTTGTCAAAAAGTTTATGATTTTTGTCATTTTGCAAAAGAAAAAGGTCAGAGTAGTTCTCTGACCAGTTTATCTGTCATTAAAAGCCTAATTTTTCAAAGATTTCTGAGAAGTTTTGACTGATTGCTTCAAGTGACACTTGCACTTCTTCTCGGGTTTGGTTATTCTTGACCGTCACTTGTCCGCTTTCGACTTCACTCTCTCCTAGGGTGATGAGGGTCTTAGCAGCAAAGACATCGGCTGACTTGAACTGAGCTTTGAGCTTACGATTGAGGTAATCACGCTCTGCTTTGAATTCTTGTTGGCGAAGGGCTTGTACCAACTCCAAGGCCTTGACATTTGCTCCGTCTCCCAAGACTGCGATATAGACATCTAGGGCGTTTTCGATAGGGAGAGCCACACCTTGCTTTTCAAGAATGAGAAGCAGACGCTCTACACCAAGTCCAAAACCAAATCCAGCAGTTTCAGGGCCACCAAAGTAAGCAACCAAACCATCGTAGCGACCACCCGCACAGACTGTCAAGTCATTGCCCTCAATCTCAGTGATAAACTCGAAAATGGTGTGGTTGTAGTAGTCCAGACCACGCACCATATTGGTATCGATGATATAGTCTACTCCAAGATTCTCCAACATCTGACGTACAGCATCAAAGTGAGCTTGACTTTCTTCATCAAGGAAGTCCAAGATAGACGGTGCATTCTCTACTGCTACCTTGTCTTCTTTTTCCTTAGAGTCCAAGACACGGAGAGGATTTTCCTCCAAACGACGTTGGCTATCCTTAGACAAGGTCTCCTTGAGCGGTGTCAAATAGTCAATTAAGGCTTGACGGTAGGCCGCACGGCTCTCAGGATTTCCAAGAGTGTTGAGGTGTAGTTTAACACCTTGGATACCGATTTCTTTCAAGAAATGAGCTGCCATAGCGATGGTCTCCACATCGGTAGCTGGATTGCTAGAGCCAAAACACTCAACACCAATCTGGTGGAACTGGCGTAAACGCCCTGCCTGTGGACGCTCATAACGGAACATAGGTCCCATGTAGTAGAACTTGCTTGGCTTTTGCACTTCTGGAGCGAAGAGTTTATTTTCCACATAAGAACGGACAACTGGCGCAGTTCCTTCTGGACGGAGGGTAATATGGCGGTCACCCTTGTCATAAAAGTCATACATTTCCTTAGTTACGATATCGGTTGTATCTCCGACAGAACGGCTGATAACCTCGTAATGCTCAAAAATAGGCGTGCGCACTTCTGCATAGTTATAGCGCTTGAAAATCTCACGGGCAAAGCCCTCAACGTACTGCCACTTGGCAGATTCAGCAGGTAAAATATCCTGCGTTCCTTTTGGTTTTTGTAATTTCATAGGGTGTCCTCTTTAAACTTAATAGTCTTATTTTACCATAAATAGAGGGATTAAAACAGTAAGAAAAAAATTAGGATTTATACTCAATGAAAATCAAAGAGCAAACTAGGAAACTAGCCGCAGGTTGCTCAAAACAGTGTTTTGAGGTTGTGGATAGAACTGACGAAGTCAGTAACATATCTACGGCAAGGCAACGCTGACGTGGTTTGAAGAGATTTTCGAAGAGTATTAGATATCATTTTTGAGATTAATAACTGTCAAAAGAATAGCTAGCAAGGAAAGACCAACAAATAGCATCCAAGTCAACTGTATATTCCATACAGCTATAAGTGAAAAACAAGCTGTTCCCACAGGTATGGATAAGGTGAACAATAAACCTAAAAAATTACTGGTACGAGCTAGAACCTCTGGAGCTAGATTTTTCAGGAGCAAGGCACTAATCTTTGGTTGAACTTTACCAGACACATACAGAGTTGAACAGATAAATAGTAAACCAAGTACGACTTGATTGAATAAATTAGCTAGACCAACTAGACTGAGTCCTACGGTCACCCACATCATCAATCTAGGCAAGGACTGCTTCCCAAAATAATCATTGCCCGTAAGGCTACTGATGATGATTGCTAACAAAGAACAGAATTGACTGATAAATAATGCCTCTGTATAAGAAAAGTCCAAAAGAGAATGGCTCAAAAAGAAGATGTTATAGATGCTTCCTAAAGCGCCACCCAAGGCATTGATAAGCAAGACAGCACAGAGCATAAAACCAAAGTTTTTCTGTCCACCTTTAAGAAAAACAAGACGTAAATTTCGATAAATCGTTAGGAACTGCTCTTTGATAGATAGCTTCTCATTTTTTAGTGATTTACCATCAGCAGCTGAAAGTGACAGACTCAATTTGCTTTTTCCTAAAAAGAGAATCACGGCTGATACGAGGAAAAAACAGGCATTGATTCCCGCAACGAGAGAAAAATTATTGACCGATAACCCTAAGAGCCAGACTCCGAAAGCTTGACCACCAATGGCTGAAATATAGGTGATGAACTGGTTAAAAGAATAAGCTTCCATCAAATCCTCTTCAGCTACTTTTTCCTTAACAAGAGGCATGCGCAAACCACCAGCAAAATCACTGATGACATCACTAATGACATTGATTAAACACAGGCTAGAAAAGGCAAAGAGACTAGCTTGCTGAACAACTAGGGCTGCCAGAAAAAATAAAACCGCCTGAAACAAACCGCTGTAAGTCATCCATTTGACCTTGTCCCTCGTATAATCTGCCCGAATCCCTACAAAAACTGTAAAGAAAGTCGGAAGAATCATGATAATATTGGCCATAGCAACCGCAAAAGAGGCTTGTGGCAAGGTCGATGCATAGACGATAAATACCAGGTTAAAAATTGAAGCACCAAAAGCATTGAAGAAGCGTGACAAAGTCAAAAGACGATAAGCTTGATTTCTAAACAATAGTTTCATAGGTAATCTCCCTTCTTGTTCAAATACTCAATGAAAATCAAAGAGCAAACTAGGAAGCTAGCCGCAGGTTGCTCAAAACAGTGTTTTGAGGTTGTAGATAGAACTGACGAAGTCAGTAACCATACCTACGGCAAGGTGAAGCTGACGTGGTTTGAAGAGATTTTCGAAGAGTATAAGTTCTATATGAAGTATGACTACAGTATAGCACTTAGAAATTGAAAGGGAAACTTTTGAATATATGCAACACACAAAATAAGCAAAAAAACGATAGAATTTTTGTAATGACCTGAGAGAGGTCAAAAGTTCTATCGCTTCAAATTTCAAATTTTTTTCTTGGTTTGCAAATATTCAACAATCGACCGTTTTTCTATAGTATTCGGCAGATTTGTGACAGCCAAGCATCTCAAAAATACGGACAGCATCTTCCATCTTTTTCTGACCTTCCTTGACTCTGCCTTGCTTGCTATCAAGGAGACCTTCAGCCCACAAATAGACAATTCGGAAATAGGTCTCATTTTCCTTGTAAAAATGCTCTTTGATGACACGTTTAAAATAAGATGCATTGGTGAATTCTTCACACTCAATGCTGGCTAAAAAACCATTCAATAGCATGGTGTGAAAAAGGTTTCGGTTTCCAGACATTTCCATTAGAAAATCAGATTTGCGGACCATTTCTCGTACATATCTAGTAAAAAGGGAAACAGATAAAAACGGAGAACTAACTGAGAACAAATTGAGTTCATAGATTCCCCAAATCTCGGTAGAAAACAAATAGTCATGAAGGACTTTCCCTTCCTCTGCTGTTAACTCTACCGTTTCATCCATGCCCTTCATATAAGACTTGATAATAATGGCATTTAGAATATGTTTCTGTTTGTTTTGAGAATGGGCATGCTTTTGATATTCCTTGCGATACAGGTCTTCGAGAGGTGCTATATTCTTTATATCCAAGACATCTGTGATTTCTTTTCTCAACTCAGAATCTGTATCATACTGAAAACCTCTCGCCAGAAAGAGGATTTCCTCTACACTGGCAGATATATTTTCTAGGGCAAATAGAAACTTTTCCACCGAAAGTTCACTCTGACCAGTTTCAAATCGGGACAACATAGACGGAGAAAATTGTCCCCCAGTCGCCTGTCTCAGCGAGATATTTCTTGACTCTCGTAATTGTCTAAAGACTTTTCCAATCTGCTCCATAGCCTTCTCCTTAATTCAGCCTTTTCTTTATGTTATCATATTTTTTCAGAAAATTCATCAAAAACTTGCCAAATTGTCAGAATTATGAGAAAATAGAGGATATTTATCACGTGGAGGGACTGCTATGAGAGATGATATCAAGATCAATGACCGCGCTTTGGCCTTGCAAGACCAAATTATCGAAAAACTAGAGAAGGTTTGATACAGATGTGGAATTGGATGTGTACAATCTAGGACTGATTTATGAAATCAATCTGGATGAAACAGGCCTCTGCAAGATTGTCATGACCTTCACTGACACTGCCTGTGATTGCGCTGAAAGCCTGCCTATCGAAATCGTTGCAGGTCTCAAACAAATCGAGGGTATCGAAGATGTCAAGGTTGAAGTTACCTGGTCGCCTGCTTGGAAAATCACACGAATCAGTCGCTACGGCCGCATTGCCCTTGGACTGCCACCTCGTTAATACTCTTCAAAAATCTCTTCAAACCACGTCAGCGTCGGCTTGTCGTAGGTATATGTTACTGACTTCGTCAGTTCTATCTGCGACCTCAAAACAGTGTTTTGAGCTGACTTCGTCAGTTCTATCCACAATCTCAAAACAGTGTTTTGAGCAACCTGCGCCTAGCTTTCTAGTTTGCTCTTTGATTTTTATTGAGTATAAGCAGGCAAATCACTTTTGAAGATGAAAAGAAGCAAGCCGAGATTGGCTTGCTTTTTGAGTTTATTTTTTACCTGACTTGTCCATATTCCAGAAGTCTGTCACGGCTCCGCGTGAAGCAGATGATACGATGTGGGCGTATTTACCGAGGACACCACGGCTGTAGAGTGGTGGCAAGGTTGTTTCTGCCTTGCGTTTTTCAAGTTCTTCTTCGGATACGGCCATGGAAATTTCTTTAGTATCTTGGTCAACCGTAACGATATCGCCTGTACGAAGGTAGGCAATTGGTCCACCATCCTGAGCTTCAGGAGCGATATGTCCAACAACCAGACCATAAGTACCACCAGAGAAACGGCCATCTGTCAAGAGGGCAACCTTGTCTCCCTGACCTTTACCAACAATCATTGATGAAAGTGACAGCATCTCAGGCATACCAGGACCACCCTTAGGTCCAACGAAACGAACAACGACTACATCGCCATCAACGATTTCATCTGTCAGAACGGCCTGAATAGCATCTTCTTCTGAATCAAAGACCTTAGCTGGACCAACGTGACGACGCACTTTAACACCTGATACCTTGGCAACCGCACCGTCAGGGGCAAGGTTCCCGTTCAAGATGATAAGCGGACCATCCGCACGTTTTGGATTTTCAAGTGGCATGATGACTTTTTGACCTGGTGTGAGGTCTGCAAAGTCAGCTAAGTTCTCAGCAACAGTCTTACCAGTACATGTAATGCGGTCTCCATGAAGGAATCCATTCGCCAAGAGATATCTCATAACCGCAGGCACACCACCAACTTCGTAGAGGTCTTGGAAGACATACTGACCAGATGGTTTCAAGTCGGCCAAGTGAGGCACGCGCTCTTGGATCGTATTGAAGTCCTCAAGTGACAAGTCAACATTAGCTGCGTGGGCAATGGCAAGCAAGTGAAGAGTGGCATTTGTAGAACCACCGAGAGCCATAGTTACAGTGATGGCATCTTCAAAGGCTTCACGAGTCAAGATATCGGATGGTTAAGACCAAGCTCCAGCATCTTAACAACAGCACGTCCTGCCGCTTCGATGTCTTCTTTCTTGTCAGCTGATTCAGCTGGGTGAGATGAAGATCCTGGCAAACTCATCCCTAGAACTTCGATAGCAGTCGCCATGGTATTAGCTGTGTACATACCACCACAACCACCAGGGCCAGGGCAGGCATTACATTCAAGACGTTTCACGTCCTCAGCTGTCATGTCACCGTGGTTCCATTTTCCGATTCCCTCAAAGACAGAAACCAAGTCAATGTCTTTGCCATCAAGATTTCCCGGTGCAATAGTTCCACCATAGGCGAAAATAGCTGGAATATCCATATTAGCAATGGCAATCATAGATCCAGGCATGTTCTTGTCACAGCCACCAATAGCGACGAATGCATCCACATTGTGACCACCCATAGCCGCCTCAATAGAGTCCGCAATGATATCACGAGATGTTAGAGAGAAACGCATACCAGGCGTTCCCATAGCAATCCCGTCCGCTACGGTAATTGTCCCAAACTGCACAGGCCAAGCGCCTGCAGATTTGACACCTTCTTTCGCTAATTTCCCAAAATCATGCAAGTGAATGTTACACGGTGTATTTTCCGCCCAAGTCGAAATCACTCCCACAATCGGTGTTTCAAAGTCCTTATCTGTCATACCAGTCGCACGAAGCATGGCACGGTTTGGTGATTTCACCATGCTGTCATAAATGCTACTGCGGTGACGTTTATCTAATTCAGTCATCTTATCCCTCCCATTTCAGTTTTTACTATTATAGCACATTTTAAAAGCAATGAACAGAAGAAAATTCTTGAATTTTCAGAAAATTTCGATTAATTTGATTAATGACCTTTTAATTTTTTCATCTTTTTTTGTCAAGTAACTTTACTTTACAAAAAATGTGTTATTCTAGTATGGTTGATGAAAATCAGTAGATTGAATCGAATATAAATACCTAAAGGAGAAATCAAAATGGCAGTACCTGCACGTCGCACTTCAAAAGCGAAGAAAAACAAACGTCGTACACACTACAAAGTAACAGCTCCATCTGTAAACTTTGACGAAACTACTGGAGATTACTCACGTTCTCACCGTGTATCACTTAAAGGATACTACAAAGGACGTAAAATCGCTAAAGCTGCATCAGCTGAATAATAGAAGGGAGATACCATGCGCGTAAATATTACACTTGAACACAAAGAATCTGGTGAACGCTTGTACCTTACTTCTAAAAACAAACGTAACACTCCAGACCGTCTTCAATTGAAGAAATACTCACCAAAACTTCGCAAACACGTTGTGTTTACAGAAGTTAAATAAGAGTTAAATTAGTGAAAATAGCGTTAAATCAACGTTTAAACACTTAATACTAGCCAAGTGGGAACATTTTGGCAACAAAAAAGGTAGTAAGATATAATCTTGCTACCTTTTTTATAATCTCCGTTTTCGTATAACAGACTTCGCTAGTAATACGAAAGCCGTGATTGAAATTAAAGTGATATTACCCCCTCCAGTTTATCCGCTACCTCTTTCATAGCAGAAGGGCGAAGATGGGAATATACTCCTAAAATCGTCTGTATATCCGCATGCCCTAGCCTATTTTTAAGTTCTAGGTCATTCATCCCCAAAGAAAGCAACAAACTAGCATGTGAGTGCCTTAAATCATGTATACGGATGCTTTTGACTCCAGCAATTTCTCCATGTTTCTTCATGCTATTAGCAAGCATTGTCTTAGTCACAGGTAAACAGTTATAAGAAAAGACAAAACTTATTTTTCCTAGCTGTTTCTGATGATTTTTCCATGAGGATAGCGCCTTAATCGTCATGGCATCAAGATAGATTTTTCTATTACTTGAAAAAGTTTTTGTAGGGTTAATTTGCCAATTATTTTTATTTTGATAAAACATAGACTTATTGACTTGTACAGCTTTATTTTCAAAGTCAACATCTTCCCACGTTAAGGCTTGTAATTCGCTGATCCTCAATCCTGTCATAAAGAGAAATAGAAAACAGGTATATTTTAAATGTTCTACAACATCATTTTTTTCAAATGTTTTGATAAATTTTTTTCAAATTCTTCTTTTGTCCAAAAAAATCAACCTTTTTTTTCTAGTCCTCTTCATATTTCCAACCTGCCGAGCAGGATTTTTCACTGACAACCCCCAAAGTAAGAGCCATATCAAATAATTCTTTTTACTGTTTGATGTAAATCTTTTAAGTAATTATTAGATAAGCCTTCTTCCAAGATATCTGTATGCCATTTTTTTATATGAATAGGTTTAACATCAACTATTTTCATAGGATAAAAAAATACTTCAATCTTTTTCAACTTAGAAGAAAAAGGTCATAAACGTCCGAGCTGTCACCTTATTCTTGTAATGTGGGATAAAATACTTTTCTAAGAATAATTTAACCGTTAAAGTTGCACCATGCACAATAGCTTTTTTCGAATGTTTCGCTATAAAATCATCATACCATTTCTTAGCTTCTGCTTGAGTTTTAAACCCTCTTTTCTTTTTCTGCATTCTTTTACCGGTCACTTCATCAAAACCTAGAGAAGCAACCGCATAATAAGAACTACTAGCCTTGTCATAATATACATGAGGGATTTTAGGCATATTCTTCCACTTCCTCAAAATTTAATTTTGTGCCCAAAATTTCCTCAACAGCTTCCACAGGAACTTGCCCCAATCCCTTAGAATTATAGTAAGCAAAGCCCTTTTGTACCATCAAAGCCTTAGCCTGTTTAATCAAACTGTAAGCCTGATAATTTCCAAAACCCAATTTTTTTAAATCTTCTTTTGTTACGAACATAGCTTTTTTCTCCTTTTCATGTTATAATTATTTTGGTTTTATATTTTGATGTGTGATTGATTTTCACGCATCTTTTTTTTGCATCTATTCCATAAATTCCTATCATTCAGAAACATATAGATGTTATCTATTTCTTGCCTTACTGGTATACACTTCCCAAAGCGTACTATACGAAAGCTAGTATTTAACCTTTCATCAAAAGAACATCACAATTTTTTTAGTCATTTGTCACGTCCTTTGCTTTTTTTAGGTAATATTCTAGGTAAAATATAATCTTCTAAAAATATGTTGAACAAACTCATCTTTACATGATTTTCGATAGACTTCTTTAGTGTCAAAATAAGTTACTATCCCTTTTTCAGTATTTGGAACAGATAATTTTATAGTTTCAGAAAATACATACTCTCGCTCGCCACCTCTCTCAAAGATTTCTAATACATAATTAAAACGGCGAAGATACTGGTCAATATTTTCATATTTAATCTGTCTAAAAAAATCAAATATCCCCTCAGTATTCGTTAAAATAAATATTCTACCAGCCACCAATCTATTACGATACCTAGCCGACATTCGAGAATTGTTTAAAGGGTCTAACAACTTCAACCAATCTGCAGGTTTCAAACTGTCAAAACGCAAATCGTTTAGAAGAATTATTTCTTCCCTCTATAAGCGTCAAATGGATTACTTAAATCACTGTCATACATTCTCCAGTCAAGACTTTCTTCTTTGGCGGCTTGTATGATGTCATTACCAATTTGTTTGGCAAAAGTCGTCTTACCACTGTCCGACCTACCATGTACAAATATAGCCGTTAGTTTAAACTCTCCATTCTGTAATGCTCGCATAGTTTCTCTCGCTGAAAAAACAGCTTGAGCATGAAACGCCTCTTCAAATTTATTTTGATTGTTAGCCCAGAGAAATCTCAATTCATCATCATCAAAAACATCATCTTCAGTTAGCTCTCCAGTAATAATCTTTTGGAAAACCATATCCAAACTCTCATCTGTTTTCTCACGTTTTTTAGTGGCTGCATACTTCTCAAAATCTTCTTTATTCTGATTGATGAAAGCTTCATAATCAAGCGTATCAAATGTTTCTACATCACTAGCAGGATACTGATATTTATCTTTATCCTTGGCATGGATAAGATAAGCTAAAGCGTTGATACGTGTTAGGTGTCTACCGCCTTTTGATTTTGGAGTTTCTACACGTTCTTTTTCAACTCCTAGAGCAAGGGCAACTTTTGATAAATCTAAACGTCTCGGAAAATCAATATAACCGTGGATATGAGGTTCTACCAATTTTTGACCCATAGGAAATATCTTTATCATGGACAATAAAAAGCTACTTCGATAAATTCTTCTTCTTCGACCAGTTCACGGATACGGTCAAAGATTAATCTAAAAAAATCTTTTCTTTATTCTCTTCCCAGTTTTCAAGCAATTTCTTATCCGATACAGCCCAATCCCAAAAGTCTGGTTTGAGTTGTTGCTCAAATAGAAAACGTCTATTTCTAATTCTTTTATTCAATCTTTCTCCTTTTTTTCAATTCATGAAATTTTTTTGTATATTTTTTTCTATGTTTTCGCTTTTTTTATTCTTTCATTTTTGGGCATATGCTTCATTTTTTTCGAGCATAAGCCCATGCATAAGCCCATGCATAAGCCCAAGAAAAAAATCCTTTATTTTTCTCGCTTTTTTTTGTTTTTTTGGGGTAGGGGGCTTTCAGCCATTTCGACCCCTAACAAACGCTGTCAAATCAAGGGATTACCCTTGGTTTGCACCATTCTATCGTCAAGTCCTAGAATGGCGCCCGCGCATAGGTTTTGGGCATATGGGCATATACTTCCTCAAAAAAACTCTTTGACTAAAATTTCTGCATATTTAGGTAACTTGTTGCATTGCCCTGTCGGAACAAGTCAGCCAACTAGATGACCGCTGATGTCCGCAACCGCGCAGGGCAAAAGCCCCTTTTGCGGTTGCTATCAGCTACTAGTTAGCTCACTTGTAAACCGACAGGAGCAAGGCGGCCAGCTCCCATCATATACAGAAATTTTAGACCTACATAACAAGTTTTAGCCCAGAGGCTACTAGTTTGACGGCTTTATATCCAGGATTACGTCCTTCAACCCATAAAGCTTTGACTGCCACATCAAGGAGCTCAACAGATAGAATTTCCAAACTCAATGTGTTCTTCAATCTCCTCAAAACTACCATAAACTTCAATAGTAATAGATTTAACGTCATCTTGTTCAATTATACCGTCATTTACAGCCTTAGCAATTCGCTCATCAACACCTTCTAAAGTGTAATGACTAATAATGTCAGTCGGTTGTTTATTTTTGTATTTCTTACTTACCTAGCTTTTGAAAAAAATCTACTTGGATTTTCTTTGGAATATCAAATTGAGAACTGTCAAGTGCTACCTCTTTGAGTGATAATTCTGATGTTAGTTTAATTTTTTTATTTCCCATTTTTTTATATTTCCTTTTTCTATTTTATTATTTTTTTGAGAAGAACCCTTTTTGCCTGCTTTTTCTTCTAAGGCTTCAAGTCGTTCTTCTAGTTTTTTTGTAGCCTTCTAATATCGTTTTTAAGAGAAATAATCTGAAAGTTTGTACTTTTATTACTTTCTTTCTGTTTCTCTTCGAACTTTTTTAAATCAGCTACATCTTGCTTAAGTGCCCTTTCTTCAGCACTCTTCAGGTCGCCCCATATATCCGTTACAGATTTAGTCAAGTTTTTTTATTTCATCAATTCGCTTAGAAAGTTTGATAAATTTTTTTCAAACTCTTCCTCAGTAAATTGATAATGGTCTTTTACATGCTTACTCGTGACATGTATCTTGACCTTTTTAAACTCATAACCTGATAAGCGTTCTATACTTATCCGCCATTTTTTAACAGCGCTATAGGACTTCCCTGTGGCTTCCATGATGTCTTTATACTCGTAATAATTCTTATCCGGCATCTCCTTTTCCTCTTTTCTGTATATATGTTATAATTAAGATGTTTTTTTATTAAATATGTCTTTGAGGTTTTTCTTCAAAGACTTTTTTTATACAATCATAAGCAGTTACCCCCTTGAAATTTTAATATCAAATATGTTATACTTGTATTGCGTCTAACAGACGCATTATTAGTATAGCGTCTTTTTGAAGCATTGTCAACTGTTTAGTTTCATTTTGAAGCGTTAAGGAGAAAAAATGACATCTTTTACAAATAGATTAGTTCAACTTAGAAAAAAAAGAGGACTAACACAACAACAAATAGCTGATGAAATAGGTGTAAATCGTGGTTCATATTCAAACTGGGAGAAAGGCAAAAGAGAGCCTAGCTTTGAAAATCTTATTAAGTTAGCAGACATACTAGATACAACAACCGATTTTTTACTTGGAAAAACTAATATAGACTTTGGAAATGATAGTAAAGTATATGAAGAGTATAAAGAACTACTTTCTCAAAAATAAAAAGAGGAAATAAAAAGAAAGATATGACCATTCTTTTGAATTTTTTTCATAAATGCAGTTGCGAAACAGTTAAATATATCGGTAGAGGAAGCCTTAGATAAAATAATACAAAAATATCGGCAACAATTTGGAAACAACAGAAACAAAAATAACCCTATTTTTAGTAACTTAAAACTTATTAAAACTTAACAGAATATAGCGTTTTAGTTAAAGCAATAGCTGTATGTTACAGAAGTTAAATAATACAACATACAGAAAGCCTATGAAATCAACATTTCTAAGGCTTTTTCTTTTAAGTTTAGCAAAATAACTGAATTTTAACTGATTATAATAATCAAGAGATTATTTTAGACAAATCTATCATAGCTTGTTCAATCTTATGTTTTCCTTTTTGCATAACATGAAGATAGATTTTTTCTATTTCTCTACTATCTTCTGAATGTCCCACAAACTCTCGAATAACGTTTAAGCTTACATTCTTATCAGCCATGACTGAAACAAAACTATGTCGGAACATATGGGGAACTATGTGAACAGGCCTACCAAAATCAACTAGGTCATCAATATCCTTATAGGATTTTCCACTTTTCTTATTATACTTAGCGGACTGACTAGTTCCACCTCTTAAGAACATTGAAATTTCTGTATGATACAATGGACTGCCCTGCTGGTTCTTCCCTTTTATGTATACCCTAGTAAAAATATATCCCATATCATGATAAGTCGGATTAAATCTCGCCTGAAACTTATTTCTTTCAATATATTTAAGTAAAATTTGTTCTACTTTTGGTGACATCGGAATAGTTCTAACGCTTTCTTTAGTTTTTAGAATTGCTCTATATCGTTCCTTCTCATCACGCAAGCCTTCTTCTGCCATTTCTTTGTCAGTCTTATTATGGCTTGCCCTCTGCCAATGAACCTTAATGAGTTTATTCTTGAAATCTAGAACATCTTCATTCAAACCTAATGCTTCACTCGGTCTCATACCTGTCAAGTAGATAATTCTGAGTACATCAGCAACTAGTTCATTATTATGTCGCTTAGTCCAATTTTCAATAATTTTAAATACTTGATTAGCCTCTTCAACTTCAAGATATTTTTCAGCTATATCTTCCCTAAGTTTCGCCTGCTCTTCTGCACTTGTTAGTGTCTTACGCTTAACCCTCTTATTCAAAATAGGGTGTTGCGACGCTGTCAATTCTCCTTGTTCTACCGCCCAATCAAATATCATTTTAAGATAGATATGAATGTTCTTTGAAGTTCCCTCACTTGCATTATTTATAATATCTTGCATTTTTTCCTGTTCCATACAGAACTGTTTAAGGCTCATATTTTCGTTGAAATATGGGGAAATATGCTGGTTATAAACACTAACTCTAGTCTTTAGAGTATTCTTGGCAGGCTTAACACGATTGACCCACCACTTAAAAGCTAAACCGTATAATTCACTGTTTTCATCATACGGTCTAGCTATCTCTTTGAGGCATAAAGTTTTACTAGGCTCTAATTTCTTTGGTTTTTCTCCAGTCAAATCTAATACGGTTTCATCAATCATTTCATTTAATATCTTTGAAACTTTGTAATCAGCTGACTATTCTTTATATCAGAAATAAGTAACTTCTCATGTCCCTTACTGTCCTTTCCTGTTGGTATTGCCTTAGTCGTATACCACCCTTTATTTTCTCCCCTTGTAAGGTACTTATAACGACTTTTTGTTATCAAAGGATGAGTATATCTCATTGCAAACTTAACAAGCACGTTGCCCTTTTTAGAAGGGTCTGGTTTCCATTGATAAACAGTTAGAACTCGAGTAGTCTTACCTACCTTCATTTTTACCCCCTTATACTAAGCTATAACTGCCTCATTTTCATGGAAAATCTTATAATCAAACCAATCTTTAAATACCTCCGCATGAATAAAGACATTCCCATGAGTTCCACAAATTCCAAAAGAATATGGACTATTTCTCATTTGACGAATGTAGTGATCCAATGTAGGTAATTTCATACCCTTCCAAAGTTCATCTAAAAATTCTTTCTTCCGATACCAATTTTTAGTTAAATCATAGTCTGACTTTGTCTTAAGCTCTATCATTGGAATACTTTCCTTTCTTATGCTATAATCTAGTTAGTTAATTTTTAGAGGCGACTTATTTTCAAGTCGTCTTTTTTTGTCCCCAAAATTGAGAACTATTCTGCTCTCTTACATATTGCTCTATATCCTTTTCATCGTTATCAGTTAGCCTCGAAAGCCCCTCTTTAAGTAAGCTTTGAATGTATTCCTCTGCCTTTTGAACATCATAGGCCTGATACTTTGCAATATAGACTTTTGCTAATGTTTTAGCAACTTGTTTCTCTGTCCAAACCTCAGACTGCCGTAGTGTCGTTTTAGCCCTTGTAATACTAAGAACCGTCTGATTTTCTGTCCCTAGGTAGCTTACCCACCACTTAACTTTTTTTCTTCTCCAACGATTACTATCTGTCGCATTTGGGCGAATAAAACGATAATGACCGTTGATAGCCTCAAAATAGATTGACGATAAAGGACGTTTTAAAAATAACTGCTCTGCAATTATATTAGCCTTTTCCTGCCAACATCTAAGCTCTGCGCGAGTCCAAGACGGAACTTCTACAAGCTCTTGCTTACCAAGTCGCTCCATGCGTTTATTATATATACACCACTGCTGATTACCTCGTGAACCTATCGCAACTGTTTCTCCTACACACTCCCCAGTATCTAAAACTGATTTCTCATGATACTCAAAATGCTTTGCCTTAGAAATACATAACCCTTTTTTGCAATAGTCATATATTCGTTGTACGTCTAAAGTACCATCAAATATATCATGTGCAATATCTAAACGAGTGAAATTAACATTATACTGATATAAACGAGTAATTAGGGCAATCCAGTTATTAACATTCCCCTCCATAAATTCCTCATATTGGCGACACCCTTGCCCCTTCAATTCGATGAATACTCCCATAGAAGGCCTATCGACATTAAAATACACCTTAATTTCTGAACATGAATAGTGTTGCTTATACTTATTCAGCCCCCAATCATTCAAGGTAAAAGCTTTCAAGAGGAATCAAAAGGATGTCAGTCAGAACTTTTTTTCTGGCGAAGAATCCTTGACTGTTACAGCAAAATAATCAATTCTAACTGTATTCATAGGAATATACTCCTATCCTAGTATTTTAATATCCTCACAGACAAGTTTAACACCTGCCCAGTTACCTCGTGAAATATTCCAAGCCAGTCTTACCTTTGGCTGAACTAGTTCTACAGGAACATTCAATAGAGCCTCACTCTGAGCAATTTTTGCAATTTTATCTACATTACCAACAATTTCTAAGTTAATAGCCTTTAAATCATCCGTTGAGATTCCCATGTCTGTTAAAACTTTCACTTTGTCAAAAATCAAGAGCAGTACAACTGATTTTTTTGATACTTCCTCAGTTTTAACTTTTTCCCCATTCACTTCGTTATATTTATTATTAACTCTCGCCGATAAAATAACGAATTTCTTTGGAATATCAAACTGGGACATATCCAAGTCAAGTGCCCCAATTTTGATGTTTGTATCCGTCATGTTATAAGTCATATTTTTTTACTCCATTTCTATTTTAAAATCGTATCCTACTCAACAAGTCGCCCAAAAACCTTATAGAACAAGGGCTTTTGTCAAGTTTCTATGAATTAGTAACCAACAAGCCCCACGCCTTACTGTATCAAGGCTTCAGGCACCATTTCATGGAGGATATCCCCCCCTAGTTAGTATTGGGGGTGTTTTCTGACCTCCTGCAAAGCAGTCGGTGGGCTCTTTTGGACTAGCGAAAAGATGAGCGCTCCGCTGGATTATGCCCCCCTGGGCAATCCTCCCTATTTCGCTAGTCCAAAAGACCGTCATCTGAATTTGGTAAAATACTCAGAGGTTCATTGTTTATCCTCGTTAATACCTCTATTTGCCTTTTTGATAAATCTTCAAGAGACTTACCCTCCATAGCTAATACCCACCACACAGTTTTTTCAATCGTACAATTAGGGCAGGTTCTGGGGGATAAAATCCTAAAACTACTCATTATTGGCGGATATTCCCACCCTTTGTCAAAAGCTAAATCTGAATCAATGATTTCACTTTTTTCACATACCTCGCAAATATGCTTCAACAGCATTTCAAATACCACCTTACATTATTCTAATTCATCTACAATTTGCATATGTACTACTTGTAAAATTTGTAACAAAGCTTTATAAGGATTTTCATCACATTCAGTAGCACCCATTAAACTGCCGTTCGATAACTTCACAACAACACTAATTTCGTTCATTTCGCATCCTCATATACCTATCACAAGCTTCGTCAAAATATGCCTCAAAGTCTAATTCATCAGACTTAAACGGTGTCTCGACATACCGAGGAGTAGGGATAACCCCATCTATTTGAATGTACCCTGTCCCAATGTCGCAAGTTTTATAATCAATATCTTGACTTGAAAACATCATGCGACAGGAGTCAGAATCAGCCGTAGTTGCTCCCAATAAAAGAGCTACCCCAAAATTCTGTCTCATATACGTCGGAATGAAGTCACTTGAGGCCCTCTGCAGACCTACTATAACTTCGATAGAGGCTTGGCGAGATTTTACTAATAGACTTCCAAGGTTCGACATTGCCTCTTGATAGGCTTGTTTCCCTTCTTTAGACGTCTCGGCCTCGGTTTTAAAAGCAATCCCTTCATCAAGTACCACTACAAGAGGGTAATTTCCCTTGACATCAGCCCACGATAATACTTTCCCTTTAGAAATATAGGTATCTGGGTCATCTGCCATTTGTTGGAACCTTCGATTCATCTCATTGACGGCTTCTCTTAGGGCACCAGCGATTTGAAAGGGGGAATTATAAACTACTTTATAGCCTAACCTAGCTTCTAGCTTCTTCCCAACTAGCCAACTCAAATCGCCATTTTTAGGGTCAAGCAATTTTATTTCAGCACCTAAGTTTAGATATTGAGCTACAAGATTCTCTATCATCACCGTTTTTCCTGACCTCGTTGCCCCAGCTAGGAGTACATGTGGGGGGCACCCAAAATCCCAACTAACGCTTTCAGAGATTGTTATCACATTTGCATTGCGTAGAGTGTCCTCCCAAGAAACTCTTCTCTCAGGGTATATTCTAAATATATACTTAACACAACTAGCAGTCTTTACTTTCTCTTCTAAGTTCAAATTCAAACAAGAACTCAAATATAAATCTAAATCTAAAAGCTTATTAGAAAAGTTATCACCCACAACATGAGCATAAATAAATATATATTCCTCATCCATAGAAAAGTCTAGAACAACAGAACGGACTACAACTCCGTCAGAAGAAGACACAAATAGATTGTTAGATTCAAGCAAAAACAGTAATCGCTCCCTTATAGCAAGAATGGGCTGAATTCTATTATACAATTCGCTCAGCTTGGATATAAATTTATTGGCGATTAAAAATTTCTAAAGCCCACAGCCAAAACTAGTAAAAATCCTGAAATATTAAAGGTTAAAACCAATAAAATAAAGAGAAAGATTTGAAATAGTATACAAATCCAGTAACAAGTCTTCATTAAGGAGGTTGATAATATGTATGACTCACAAAGGGAGACTCTATGATTTATACGGAACATATTTACCTCATCTTGTTTCTTATATCCTTGATAATAAGAGAAAGAGCTATCAACTTAACTCTAATAAAATAGTAAAGGAATATAACAAAGAAAAGAAATGCTATAAGGGACAATATTATACTTAAGAGGGAGCCAAAGTCTGTACCATACACTGATAAAAGAGCAAAGACGAAAAAACCAAGAAAGCAAAATCTATATTTCTTTATCATTTTTATTCTCCTCTCTATTCTTCTCTAACGGTGTAGCAGCCATGTCTACGCATACGAGAAGAAATATGATAATAACATAAGATAACAAGATTGCCGTCCCTTCGTACAATGGAGAAAAGACATTCATTAAAATTAATGCATAGTACAATAGACCGGCGAACCCCAAGAATGATATATAGAATAAATATTTATAAATATTGTTACTCATAAAAAACCTCCGTTTCTTGACTATAGAATAGGTGAGGTGAGGGGGAACCTCACCACAACTAGCTATTAAGCTTAAGCATAACTATTCCAAACAATTTTCGTACCATTCAGAAAATTATCTAACATAGAAATTTTAGGATTGGCAACGTAGTAATGAGTGCTGGCATATTCGTAAAATCCAAGTAACGCTTGAGAATAAAACTCTTGCATAGTTTCTGCATTTACATCTGAGCTGTTCTTAAGTAGTTCAGCAAGGGCCAAAGAGTCTGCATTTACTCCTCTTAGCAATCCATGGTCTCTAGCTTTTTCAGCGGCTTTTGCTCTTAGTTCAGGAGTATTAAATCTCTCTAAAACTGTTTTTGCCTTGTTTGTAATTTGTATCATTTAATTCACCTTTTTCTTTCCTTTATATTGTTTTTTTTAAAAATTAAATATAGTTTATTTTTTTGAATTATATCTTGAATGGAGAAGCTCGACTGTTACTCATATTCATAACCTCATTTTTAAAAATTATATTTCTTGTATACATCAAGTATGTATCAAGATAAAACATGGTTATATCATATCATGCCGAGGGGGAAAAAAATCAAGGCCTTAAACATTACATCTTTGTTACATATGTATTACATGCCAGATACATGGATATATATATTTATTGTTGCAAAAAAAGACGCTCAGTGCGTCAATTAATTATTATTTTTCAAAATCTATAATCTCAGACTCCAGACTTTCAAAAAGTTCCTTTATCGCTAGATTAATCACCCAAGTCCTATTCTCTCTTTCAAGCATATTTTTTTTCTTTAAAAAAAATTTAGCTAGTCTTAGTAAATTAATTTCATTCTGTTTATTCAAATAAAAAAATTTGTTAATTTCGCCATAATATTCCTCCTACATAATATATATCATAAAAAAACACATACTTTTTCAAGTAATTCCTATCCAAAAAAACTTCTCTACACACTTTATACATCTGATATAAAAATAATACCTTTGATGAACTATCATAACGATTAATTTTATTTAATACTTCTACAAACTAATGTACTCCATAAATTGAAACTACAACGCCCTTATCTAATTAAGAAAAATATTTAACCTATGATAAAGCAATACTAATAAGTGCTATATTCTGATTTCCAAAAGAATATTAATTTATCGTAACTGATTCCTAACTGATTAAATTTCAATAAATTCATATTTCTCTATTTACCATTTATTTTTATTTTAGGTAGAAAAAGCTATCAAATCAAGGTTTTCAAATATCATTACATACCTTTAAAACAACATCTTCTTCACAGAGGTTAAGTAAGCATACCTAACCCAAAACGCCTTACTGGGCGTTTTTTGCTTGATTGGCTGGCAGTCTATAACTTTTCAGGAGAAATTTATGGCATTTTATCTTTGGATGTTTCCTCTACTTTTTATCTTTCACGATATGGAAGAAATTATCGGTCTTGTCCCTTGGATCCGTCTCAACGAAACCTTACTGGCCCAAAAGGCTCCAACTATTCTCAAGATCCACAAAGAAATGACAACAGAGGGATTTGCCCTCGCTGTTTTTGAAGAATTTTTCCTTGTCTTATCTATCACTTTATTAGCGTATTTTACTCAATCTAGAGTTCTCGAATTAGTTTGGTTAGGGGGATTTGTAGCCTTTGCGCTTCATCTCTTGCTCCATATCGGACAATCAATCCTTCTTCGCAAGTATATCCCTGCTCTGATTACTTCTACCATTTGTTTTCCTGTCAGTGCTTATTTGATTACAGACATCGTGCATTTGTGGCAAATTTCGACTAGCGAATTTTTCCTATTTTCACTGGTCGGTTCAGGCATCGTCGTCATCAATCTCCTTTTTGCTCTCTGGCTTGGGAAAAAATATTCCACCTGGCTTGTCCATAACCATTAACAAAAGTTCCTTGCAATTTCATTTTGCAGGGAATTTTTTTATCCTCCTTCACAGTTAAGAAGTGTTCTATAGTTTTCTAAGACAAAGCAAAAAGCCCACTGTTGTAGGCTTCCTGTAAGATATTTCTTAAAATTAAAGCATTTTGTTATCTTGCAGTGATTAGATACAAAAAAACAGGCATAAGCCTGCTCTAAATCTAACTTGATTTTCTCAAAAACTATTAAATTCAAATAAGTTGAGAAAACATAAAGGGTAACAAAAAGGAACTTAAAATGATGAGTTCAGCAAGCAAGAAACTAGCACAGTCAAACGTGCTTTTTTTATTACCTAATAATACTATCATACCACATCTAGAATACACACTCAATTATTAGCAATCCCCCTCGGTTTGCAGTATAATGATGAAAAAGTGGGTTAATATTGACGGTTTGCCGAGTTTATGAAGGAGGGATTTATATGGATAAATCAAAAGATACGTGGGAAATTGATGGATATCTATGGTTACATTGTCCTGTTTGCGGAACTGAAGTTATGGACTATGATATCTGTGACGTCTGTCGTTGGCATAATACTGGTATTATAAATATTGACGGTGGTCCAAATAAATTGACTCTAGCTGAAGCCAAAGAAGCTTACGCAAGGAGAAAAATCGTAAAAATTCGAGAATTTGATACAGTGTTGTTAAAAAACGGTCAAACAGCGACAATTGTCGAAAAGTTAAGTGAAGATACTTTTATTGCTGACATAGGAGATTCCCCGAAAGACTGGGATATCATAACAATTACAATCAATGATATTGAAAAATTAGTGTATTGAAATAGCTAATATATTTGTATAGTGTTGGGAGTAACCTTAAATGAATAAAACTGGAAAAGAGAATTTAATCATTATTAACGGTAGCGAATATGTCCATTGTCCAGTATGTGGTACTGTTACAGCAGTATATGATATCTGTGATGTTTGTCAATGGCAAAATACAGGAGAAACTAATATAGATGGTGGTCCTAATAAAATGACACTTGCGGAGGCTAAAGAAGCGTATGTTAAGGGAATTCCAATAATATAACAGACTATAGTACCACGAAAGGAGAGACTGATGGAACTTAAAGAATTTAATAACAAGGTTGTCAGAATCACCGATATTGATGGCCAAATATTTAAAGGCGTAGCTCTTTACGAAGACAAAGATGTCTATGATGAAGAACTTGATGGATTATCCGTTAATTCTGGAACCAGATGGGTTAAACTCTTTGAAAATGAAATCAAGAAAGTTGAAATTACTGATAAAATCGACCAGTACCTCATATAACTGAAATAGCTTTAATCTATCTATAAATCGTCTTGCGAATATCTCACGTCGTACATCATACAATCACTTATCTTCAAGTCTAAGTCTAGTCTCTGAGTTGCTTTTTCAAAATTTTTAATACTTTTTGTTTCTTTTCTACTTCGTCAGTGGTCAAGCTCCTACTCCTTTATGATATAATTAGTTTAAAGAGAAGTGAGGTAGAAATGATAGTGTCGCTACGCAACTTCATAGCATGAGATGACGGGACAGGCACACCGTCCACTACTCTTGAGCGCTTAGATTTTTCTAAGTGCTTTTTTTGCATTTCCTCGGCGTTCGCTCTTGGTTCAAGTCCATTCTCCATACCATTTGGTAAGGAATTAGGTCATTCTACACTAGCTATGACTATGGACACTTACAGTCATCTCTCCAAAGAAAAAGCAAAAACAGCCGTCTCATTTTATGAGAAAGCTGTTAGTTCTTTGTGAAGGGGGACAAACCCAGAAATCAACATTTTAAGACAAAGAAAAAAGCCCACTGTTGTAGGCTTTCTGTAAGATATATCTTAAAATTAAAGCATTTTGTTATCTTGCAATGATTAGGTACAGAAAAAAACAGGCATAAGCCTGCTATGAATCTAACTTGACTTTCTCAAAAACTGTTAAATTCAAATAAGTTGAGAAAACATAAAGGGTAACAAAAAGGGACTTAAAATGATGAGTTCAGCAGGCAAGAAACTAGCACGGTCAAACGTGCTTTTTATTTTAACAATGCTGCACTTTAATTCCAGCCATGATATTTATTAAAGTATTATCGCCAATTTTTAAAGAAATCAGATCATTGAATGACGATAGCTGGTATTCCTTATCTGCAATCACTACCCTAATGTCATAAACAAAATTAAGAAAAATCCCATATGCTTGACCCTTATAATAAAAAGAGGCTTACAGCCTCGCCTCTTTCTAAAACTAAGGGAAGTAGATTGATATAGTTTTCTCTCCCAACTCTCTAAAAAGAGCATTCTTTGCAAGATAATATGCTCTATTCGCTATTATATCTGCCATACGTATATGTGGCTTTCTAGCTGAATTACAGTATTCAACAGTTAAACTAGATAGTTTTTCAAATAAGGGAGGATAAAAAATATTCCAGTCTTGGTTAAACGTGCCATATTTAAACTCGTTTAACAGCGCCTCTCTTAACTCATATTTTCCATTAGTCGCAGTACTATGCTCATCTGTAAAAATACTGATTGTATCGACTTCAGCAGTCTCTATTTTACAATCTGCTATAAGACGTTGTAACACCTTTTTTAAACCAACTTTGTAAACATAATCTAAGTAACGCTGCTTACTTCTTTTCTCACAAAAAATCCTATCGTGAACCCTGCCAATACTCACCACTATAGAAAATTTTATTTCCCTATTGAGCGACCTAAACAAACTGGCTTTATGTCTATTTTCAAGCCTACTTGCTTTCAGTTCTCCTTTCCTATATTTACTATGGCTATTTCTTAGTGCGGTTTCCGCAGATATATATCTTCTACCTGAATTCTCTTTGTCCTCAGAAGTTAAAAAAATCACTCCACCATAAACATATATTGTTTCATGTTCTTTATCAAATACCCCTGATTCATCAGTATAAACGTAAATATCCAAATCAAACTCCAACTCAAAAAAATAAGGCCACCTATTAAATAAGCGACCCCCTTGCGACTGACGAAGAATACACTTCGCTTAAACGTTAATTCAGTTCCACAAGTATACAGCGTACTTCTACCTGTAACTATATTCTATACTATTGATGTCTTTTTTACAAGTAAAATTACTTGTTTTTGAAAATTTATTTTCCCCTATTATATTTAGAACCTTAGCAAATGTAATCATCTCAAAAAAGGGAACGCCTAAGTGGTCCTCGCTTTTTGCTCATACATCACTAAAACACCGTCTCGATAGCTTTTAGCAAAGTCTAGCAGTATCTCAGCCTACTTATACACTTCTAGCTCTCCGTTCTGGTGGATTCTAGCAAAGTTTAAGACGGCTATCTGTTTATATCGGTGGTAGCTAGTGGAGCTAGTACCTGCCATCTCTACGCATTCACTCATTGTTTTCTTTCTCATATAGCAATAATGGATAATAAAGTATTTTCTGGCTCGTTTGTTCTCTATGCTGTTGATGTCGTGGGCGAATATCTCCAACCCCTCACGGATTGCCTTTTCATGCTTGCTAGTCAAATTCCACTGATCAGGTAAGACAAGACTCCAAGCCTCTTCATCTATCGTAACTTGGTTTTCACTTCCTGCCATCCTCTGGAAACGTAGAAAGTAAGTCATCCGCTCTCTGACGTTCATCATCGTTTTAAACTTATCCAGCTCCATTAATTCGCTCCTTTGTGATATAATAGTCTTTGCGAGAACTATTAGCTGAGACAGAGAGTGTCTTGGCTTTTTTTCGTATTCTAAGGCTATTCCTTTTGAATCTCATCTTCCCAGACGGATTCAACCATTGCGCTCATGGCCTCTATAAATTTATCATCCTTAACTGGAGTTTCTTGATGGATGTTACTCTTAATCACACTGATTTCTGCTCGCAACTTCTCGTCCAGCAACTCCAAATCACGAAAAGCGCTATTATTCATCCCGTGCAAAGCAGAAAGAAAGGCATTGAAATTGCTAGGCTTCAATCCACTTTCGATAATTTCAGATTTAGCTTTATTTTTTAGCCATTCATACTCATTAAAAGCCTGCTCCCTTGACCACAAAGCACGGTTTGAAAACTCTTTTAATAACTCTCTGTACCTTGTATTAACCTTGTACTCTTTCAGCAACTTACTAGCCCTTGAATCTATCGTACTATCAGCCATCTTTTGGGCGTTGTATGCCTCTTTATATGCTTTTCTTTGAGATAGTCCAGCCACTAGTCCTTGGACAAATTTTTCTTGTCTTTGCGTTAACTTATCTGTCACATTAGTTCACCTCCTTAAGCGACAAAAAGGGAAAAACCTCCCCTTGTCTTAAGCGTTATCTTGCTCTTTCTCAGCTTTTAATACTGATTCTTCCACGTTGTAGTCAATGATTGCACCAATAGCGTCCCCGTCTTCAATGTATTTGAAATTATAACGCTCATACTCTGGATGTGCTTGCTGGTGCTCCTCCATTAGTTTAAAGAGTTCTACAATCGTTGGTACTGGTTCAATTTTGTGTCTAATTTGTCTCTTCATCTTTTAAAAATGTCCCTTCACATCGTTGTAAGTATTTCCGAAAGCTCGCACATAAACATCTCTTAAGAATGGTTCAACTGGATGGACTGGTTCGTATCTAACCCTTCCATCGGCTGGAGAGATAATAGATCCCCCTGTACTGAAAGTAAACTCTCTCTTACCTTTCTCAACTTTGTAAGCCATAGCATGGTAAAGGGATTGAAGTTTATCAGAATCCGCTCTAAATTCGTCATCAATTTGGTCAATCTCTCGTAACAAATCCACGGCTTTATCATAAAGTGCCTTATGTTTTTTGTCAACCGTTGAATCTAGTTCATCGATTTTTGACTTAAAATCTTCAAGATTCATCAGTGTTTCATTGTGCAAGTCTTCCAGCTTTTGAGCGTTCTTTTTTAATTTACTTTCAGCAATCCATAAATTATCCTTGGCATTGCGTAGCTTGTCTTTATCTACTTCATCAACCGCCTCATCGTGTTCACGTTGGGCGGTCGCTTGATCTTGGAGCAACTGTGTTTTTTCTCGTTCAGCCTCAGCAATCGCATTTTCGTTTTGCGTGATCAATGCGTTTACTTCCTTAGTGATTTTATCTAGTGCTTTATCCATTTTTTGGGCTAGTTCTTGGCGCTTTTGCGCTTGTTCAATGTTGTTTGTGTTTTGTGTTTCTGTCATCTTATTCTTTCCTTTTCTGTTGTTTTTATTAATTTTAGAGTGCCATATCCAATCCAGTAACGGGGTCTCTATTGTAGTTCATCTACTTACTTACTCTCTACTCTTCAACTTCTTCATCTATTGGATTTTCGCTATTCTTGAAAACCTCACAAATGCGTTTAAAGTTGATATCTAGATTGTTATCCTCCAAATACTCAGCGATAAGCGTTCCGTTTTCCTTATATCTTAGTTTAATAGCTGGTACTAGATAAGTACCTCTCATATATCCAAATAAAGCTAGCCCTGCTATTTGTGCGTCTTCTAGGTTTCCAAATTCATAAGTAAATGTATGTTTTGGTGCGGTTTCTGAAAATACTTTTAATGTCATGTTGTTTTTCCTCTTTCTGTTTTAAGGGTGTCACTAGTAGTTACTCCGTCGCAAGGGGGTCGGTACTATCTACCCCATTTTATTTTAGGTTTTGGGCAAAGTGTAGCCGTTTTTGAATATCTATTGGCTACGCATTCCGCCTTACAGCCCCAAGGGTTTTCGCCTTGTGTAGCCGTGTAGCCGTTTCATCTCAAAAAAAATATATAAATAACGTATTAGGTATTTAATTATATATACTTTTATAAAATATATATTTTGGCTACATTTATATTAAAAAGTCAGTAATATCAAGGGTTTAGGGGTGTAGCCGTTTTTTTCGTCTTGTCTACATCTCTTTGAAACTCTTACAGTATCAAGGGTTTTCAGTGTAGCCGTTTTTTTATCTTTTGGCTACACTGTCTACACTTTATTTTTTTATTTTAGCAAATCCACGCTTGACGCTTTTACCAAATCTAAGGGAGTCCCTCGATTCCCAACCCTCTTTGTTTTGCATGAATTTCTTAACCTTGTTTTTATCTTTAGGGTTGGGGGAATTGTTCAAATAAACCTCGGAAAAGAATATATTTACTGTCAACTTGTCCCTTTCCACCAGTTCCCCATACTTTCCAGTATCTAGATGAATCTCTACGCCATTAGCGCCCATATGATAGCCGTGGTTCATCATGTCATGAATATAGTAGTGTCTTGTACTGTCTGTTGCTGGGAATTGATACATATTTTTAGGGTAGGGAGTTTCTAAATAACGCTCAACATCCTCAAGGATTTCATCTACAAACTTGTAACGGCTTCTAACCTCGTTTACTAGCTTTTCTTGGTCGTCTGTCAGGGTCAAAGACTTATTAGCCTTCCAAGCTACCACCATAGCACCCCAAAAGGCTCTACGCTCCTTCTCTGTCCACTTCCTGCCCTTATAGTTGGTGTCTTTGTGTACCTCTGCAACTAGAAAGCGCCTTTCTCCTGTCAGGTCGTTTAAATAATCATGGTCATTGGTTGCCCTCACGATAATAAAACTCTTAGGCAATCGCCTGTCACTGGAAGCGTAAGGCGGTCTAAACTCTAGCTTGGTTTCTGTGATGAATTTCTTCAATTCTGAAAAACTAGCCTTTTTGCTGGCCACCATCTCATCATCAAAGACACACCAGTTTCTTACCATTCTAGCCTTGTCATCTTTGTCTGTGAAGGTCTCAACGGTTGTAAAATACTTGTGAGTAAAAAGCCCCTCAAAAAATTGGGTCTTTCCTACTCCTTGCCGTCCAGTCAAGTCCAGCACAAAATCAAACTTAATGGAGGGGTCAAACACCTTGGCAACTGCTCCACGGAAAAACAAGTCCACGATAATACGGTTATATTCATCATCCTTGATATTGAGATAATGCCTTAAAATATCAAATGGATCGCGCTGATTTACTAACTCTTTATACTCGTTTTCGCATGATTCCAGATAGTCTTTCAAGGGGTTGTAGCTATGTTCTCCAGCCACCACTTCCAAAATATCCGCTATGTCAGGCTTTTTATAGTCCAGCTTATACTTGGTAGCAATATAAGCCCTAATCTCTCTGATAATCAGGTCATCGATTGCACCGCTCAGGGTTCTACCGTTTAGCTTCATTGGTCTAGTCACGTCAATTTCATAAGTGAAGACGTTGTACTGTATAGCCCCTTTTAGCTTGCTATCTCCGCTCAAAATCTTCTTGAGATTGTCCAAGTTGACTGCAAAACCGTCCCCTCTTGGTTTTTGCCAAGTTCAAGCTATTGTGTTCCTCATCGGTCTCCCTTTCTTGGGTCAAGTCCACCACTTCAAGCGGTACTTTCTGCTTATCTTCTTCAATGATTTTATTTACAATGTCATTGCTATTCAAAAGCCACCTCCTTATAAAATATTCTTGCTACTTCTAAGAAATAGCTTGCTAGGTCTTTGCGTTTAACGATTGCAGAAAACAAGTCCAGCAGCTGACCAAAACTGTAGCCATTGACAAATAGCAGTCGGACAAATAGAGAAGTCTCGTACCTGGTATAGATGCCGTTACAAATCAGGTCAAAAATCCAGCCTTTTAACTCCACTCCAAGCCCCTGCCGTTGCTCAGTCAATTTGTTTACCTCTAATTCTTTCAAGATTATCAGCAAGTCAGGACTGGCTAAATCAATATCCAAATCTCTGACCAATTCCCAGCCCTCTACTGCTTCATTTTCGTCTTTAATAGACACATATAAGCCTTTATATTGAAAACTCGTCAAAGCCTCGTCTACAGGCTCATAATAGGTAAATTTGTAGTGATTGCCATTCTTCCATACTTGAGTAGGATTTGATTTGAGAAAGCCAAATAGGGGCATTTTCTCAACGGATATAGTCAACTCTATTATTCTCATTGCACCTCCTAATCTACTGCAAGAAAATTGTAAATATCACTCTTACGGTAATAGATTTTCTTACTGTTTTCAAAAGGCGACTGGAACGATTTTAGACCATGCTCCTGCCAATTATTTAACGTGGTTCCACTAATACCTAACTTCTCTAATACCTCAGGCCTAGAAATCAAGTCCCAGTTGTCATCACGTTGCTTTTCCAGTTCCATCCTTTTAGCTAAGTGATCTCCCACTTTCTCCAGTAATTCAAGTTCTGCTTCTCTTGATAATAGTTGCATATTACACTCCTTTCTAGTTATGAATCTTACCTGCAAGCTGGATATAACGGCCGTAGTAAGGGTTTAAATCCTCGCTAGGTGGTGTTTCTATCGTCTGTTGGTTTTCTCGCTCAAATTGGGCGCTTTTTTTGCGGTCTAGGTGGTTTAGATAAAGCAGTAAGCCAATCAATACCATCATAAAGACAACCGCTTGTGTATTGGTCAAATCTAATTCATTCATGTCATGCCCTCGCTTTGTAATTCTTGATATAGTCCACTTGATCAGTTCGCTCCATCTTCAAAAACTCCTCTACCTCTTCGGTGCTTACTTTTCGATCTACAAAATCAGCAATAAACTGGAAGAGGTTCGGACTTCTCTCCTTGATTTCAGCCATTTGTTTATCAAATTCTGCTTGTGTCATGTTGTCTAGGTCTAGTGTCATTGCATTGCCTCCAGCTCTTTAGCGTCGTCATTGTTCAAAAGCAAAAAGGCTATTTCATTTAGACGATCGTATAGCTTTTCATTCTGGGCGTATGCTGTATCAGTGTATTTTTTAGCAAGCCATAAGAACGTGGTTGTATCATTCTGTAGTGCAAACTCAAGCCCTTCAAGAGCTAGGTTATTCATTTCTAAAACATTCATGATGTCGGTTAATTCGTTCCCTAATTCTGCTAGCTTCTTAGCCGATAATAGAACTTGTTGGCTTGATATTGCTTTTTTTGTTGTCATGTTTTTTACCTTTTTTCTATCTTTTTATACTTGCCACGATGGCTTTTTAATGCTTTTTTTCTTGTACTGAAGTTCCTCACACTCAAAGTTGGGCGATGGCGAGTGTGGGGGTTTTGAATGGTTGTTTCTTATACAGTTTTTCTTGCAATGAAGTTCCTCACGCTCAGAAGTTTGCCGACCGAGAGCGTGGGGCTTTTTGAGTTGTTTCTTATAGACGATATCTTCACGCTCAGAGTCGCCAAATTGAAAGCGTGAGAAAGTACCAGTTTAAAGAGTTGGCGCTCTATGCTTTTCAAAAACCTTTTCTAATTGCTTGCCTGCCATTAGTTGTTATTGATTGAATAGTTGATTTTTTTGTTATAATTGAGATATAGAAAAAAATATCTATATTCTTGATCCAGTCGCTTGCTTCTGTCGCCAAACGTTCAGCAAGTGACTTTTTTTGTTGTCTTTTTTTAATTTTCATGTCTAGGTTTTCTATAAATCAGTTGACGATTTTCCACTAATTCAGCAATAAAAGCTAGATTATTAGCTGTCTTTTCTATCAAGTCGTCAAGCACCCCTTTATTTTCAGGTAATGCCATAGCTTCCGCCACACTCACGGCATCATCTAGCCATGTTTTAAATTCTTTAAAGTTCATTTCTTTAGCAGTAAAACCTTCTGGTTTTGATTCCAAATCATCCTCCAATACTTTAAAATGTAAGAATGGTTTTGTTTCGTAGCTTTCGCCTTTTTCGTAAAGTGATTTAATACGGTCAAATAGTTTTGTCAATGCTACGTCGCTGGTGTACTCAACAGTGATTTCACCGTGTCCATTGTAAGTTGTTTCTTCAACGTCGGTGATCATACGAATTTCTTCGCCCAATGCTCTAGCGATACCGTGGTTAGTTGTTTGTGCTTGATATACTTGTGTGTTGTTCATGTTGTTTTCTCCTTTATGTTCTAGGTCGGATATTTCTTCCGAGCAGGTCAATCCCCAGTGGTAAAGCACCACATGAGAAACTTGTAAATGTATTGAAGTATTGCGATCGGGTCGCTCCTTTCTATGAATTCACTTGATTTTCAACTAGTGAAAGGTAGTCTTAAAAATCATAAATCATCAATCAACCAATCCATAACTGACTGGTAAATCCGACGTGGGGCATCATAGTTACCTGTTTCAACTTTTGTCAAAGTTTGAGATTTGATGCCCAATTTTTTCGATAAATCTTTCTTAGTGAGTTGCTCCACCGCTCGCTTTTTTCGAACCTTTACAGCCGTTTCAACTGTTATCAGCATTTAAACCCTCCTTTCTTACGGCTTTTATTGCCGTTGTTTTAACCGTATTATACGGCATAAAAAACCGTTTGTCAAGCAAAATAATTTTTATTTTTTATTTTTGTGGCTTTTTATGCCGTAATTGTTTATAATGTTATTGAAAGGTAGTGTTACAATCATGAATAGAATAAAGAATTTGAGAGAAAAAGAAGAAATTTCGCAAGATCAACTCGCTAAAAATACTAGGGGTTAACTTGCGCACGTTGCAACGTTGGGAAAGTGGTGAAACTTCTATTCGAACTAAAAAAATGCCACTCAACTAGCTGACTACTTCGGAGTAAGCGTTGGTTATCTGTTGGGATATGAAATCAAAGCTGAATATAGTTCTTTTAATGATCAAGAATATCAAAATGAATTAAAAAAACTAGCGTTCTCGCTAGCACATCTGGAGTTGCTTATCTCAGATTCTCAAATAAAACATCTGCATACTTTATTGAAAGGTATGTCTCACGATAATACTTTACTCAACGATGTAAAAACCAGTTAAAAAAACAAAGACAAATACTACACTGAAATTTTAAGAAGAAACCGTGAGTATAATTTGTTGAATGAGATTAAAGAAGATACTGAATTACTAGAAATACTAAAACTACTGGATGAGAAACTCTAATAAAACTCTTGAAATATTAGGGTCTTTTCAAACCCCCATATTCGCATTGTTTCATGCTCTGACATTTATTTACCGTCTGACTGCTTAAAATCGAAAATAAGGGGCTTCTCGTAGCCCCACACATGGTATAAACTCAAAATCTTTTCTAATTGCTTGCCTGCTGATGGAAAAGGAGTAAAAACCATGAATATTACAGAATACAAAAAGAAAAACGGATCTATCGTATACCGAGCAAGCGTGTATCTTGGAGTTGATAAACTTACAGGGAAAAAGGCTAGAACTACGGTCACGGCCAATACTAAAAAGGGGATTAAAGTCAAAGCAAGAGAGGCTGTCAATGCTTTTGCAAACAATGGATATAGTGTAAAGGAAAAACCGACCATTACAACCTATAGGGAGCTGGTCGCTTTATGGTGGGACAGTTACAAGAATACAATCAAACCAAACTCCCAACAATCTATGGAGGGGATTGTGAGACTTCATATTTTGCCCGTATTCGGCGATTACAAGCTAGACAAGCTTACTACTCCGATTATCCAGCAACAGGTCAACAAGTGGGCTGACAAGGCCAATAAAGGCGAAAAAGGGGCATATGCAAACTATAGCTTCCTAAACAATATAAACCGCCGTATTCTCCAGTATGGAGTTACAATGCAAGCGATCCAGCATAACCCAGCTAGAGATGTCATTATCCCACGTAAGCAACAAAACAAGGAGCATAAGGTAAAGTTTTTCAGCAATCAAGAACTAAAACAGTTTTTAGATTACCTAGATAACCTAGACTTGTCTAGCTATGAAAATCTCTTTGACTACGTGCTTTATAAAACATTGCTGGCTTGTGGTTGCCGTATCGGTGAGGCTTTGGCTCTTGAGTGGTCTGATATTGACCTTAAAAAAGGTATTATCAGCATTTCTAAGACTCTGAATAGATACCAAGAAACAAATACACCTAAGTCTAAAGCTGGTCTAAGAGAAATTGATATTGATAAAGCTACAATTTTCCTACTCAAGCAATATAAAAAACGTCAACAAGTCCAGTCATGGCAACTTGGACGGTCTGAGGGTATTGTATTTACCCCTTTTACCACAAAATACGCCTACGCTTGCTTACTAAGAAAGAGACTACAAGGCCACTTTAAAAGCGCTGGCGTTCCTGATATTAGTTTCCACGGTTTCCGACACACTCACGCTACAATCATGCTATACGCTGGCATAGAGGCCAAAGACTTGCAATACAGATTAGGTCACTCTAATATCTCTATGACTTTAAACACTTATGTCCATGCTACCAAAGAGGGAGCTAAAAAAGCCGTCTCAATCTTTGAGGCAGCTATCAGCAATTTATAAATAATAAGGGTGCCCCATTTTTGGGCTACCCTATTACTATACCTAAAATTAGTTATGGGTAACTAAAAGGGTAGTAAAATCAAAAAAAGCACTAAGGGAAAACGCCCCAAAGTGCTTAATATCAAGGCTCTAAAGCCTATCTTATTCAATAAAATATTACAACATTTTGTTGTAGAATTCAACGACAAGTGCTTCGTTGATTTCTGGGTTGATTTCGTCGCGTTCTGGCAAGCGAGTCAATGAACCTTCTAATTTCTCAGCGTCGAATGATACGAATGCTGGACGTCCAAGAGTAGCTTCTACTGCTTCAAGGATTGCTGGAACTTTCAATGATTTTTCACGAACTGAGATCACTTGACCTGGAGTTACGCGGTATGATGGGATATCAACGCGTTTTCCGTCAACAAGGATGTGACCGTGGTTTACGAATTGACGAGCTTGACGACGAGTAGTCGCAAGACCAAGACGGTAAACAACGTTATCCAAACGACGTTCCAAAAGAAGCATGAAGTTGAAACCTAGGATTCCGCCTTTGATTTTTGTAGCTTGTACGAACAAGTTACGGAATTGTTTTTCACCTACACCGTAAGTGAAACGAAGTTTTTGTTTTTCAGCCAATTGCAAACCGTATTCTGACAATTTAGAACGGTTGTTTGGTCCGTGTTGTCCTGGTACGTAGTTACGACGTGCCAATTCTTTACCTGTACCTGTAAGTGAAAGGCCAAGGCGACGAGCTTGTTTCCAAGATGGTCCTGTATAACGTGACATGTGAATGTCCTCCTGATATAAATAATATTTCGGTGGAAATAGTCACTTAGAAAGCCCTGATTCGTGCAGATGCCCTTCGCCTAAACAGCCAAGGTTACTTATCATAAGACACCTGTTGACGAGCTTCATGCTTTCCTGCTGATATTTCACACAAAATCCATTTTACCATGAATAGCTGGATTTGTAAAGGGGGTTTAAGCTTTATTTTCATTGCCAGAGAGGTTAAGAACGAGGGTAAAGGTGCTTCCGAGGCCGTACTGGCTGGTAACTATGATTTCTCCCCCCAATTGATGGCCAATTCACGCGCAATTGCAAGGCCTAAGCCATGACCACCTGTTTTCATATTGCGCGAAGTTTCGACACGATAAAGGCGTTTGAAAATATTCTCCAAGTCCTCTGGAGCAATGCCCTGCCCTTCATCGGTCACACTGATTGAAAGCTGGTTTTTCTCCAGCTTAGCTACCACCTCCAGCTTGGTTCCTGGAGCTGAGTATTTAAAAGCGTTATTGACCAGATTCACCAAGATGCGAGAAAGTTTGGCATAATCTCCCTCAATCCGGGCAGACTCTGGGATCACCTGCAAGTGGACATCTCGCTCCTCCTGTTCAATCAAGAACTGAAATTCACTCATGCACTCAATCAAGAGCTGATCCAGAAAAATGCTGTCTTTACTGGTTGTCTCTGCCTGATTTCTAGCTGTATTTAGAGTCAAAAAATTCAACTCTTCAACCAGTTTATTGAGCCTTTCCGTCTGGCGTCCAATGGTTGCTAGATAATGCTCCTGTTCTCCTTCCTTGATAACCCCATCCAAAATCCCTTCTACCGTCGCTTGGATCGAAGTGATGGGGGTCTTAATATCATGCGATAGCTGGGCAATCATCAAGCCCTTTTCTCGTTCGCTTTCTTCCAAGGAATCAAAGGTCGCCTGCAAATCATGGGACATTTCATTGAAAGCTTGGCCTAATTGCTGAAATTCTACAGGGCCTTGAACCTCCAGATTTGATGAAAAGTCCTTGTCCGCTACCCGCTTGGCATGTTCCTTGAGTTTGCTCAATGAAGTAAAGACCGGTGATAAAAGAAAGAGACTAATCCCAGCACCGACAAGGCTGGCAACGATGGTCATTCCAAGCAGAAAGTATATCTCGCTTTTCTCAATCAGCATTTTTTGAACAGCCCAAAAAACCACGATAATCGTTAGGAGTGTTGAAATGACATACCCCACTAAAATATAACTTTTTAATTTCATTGACTACCTCGTGCTTTCTCAATTTTGTAGCCCAAGCCCCAGACGGTTTTGATGGTCGGTGTTTCTGCACTAGCATGTTTAGCCAACTCCTGTCGAAGAGCATGAATATGAACATTCAAGGTATTGGTATCATCCACATAGTCTTCCTGCCAGACCTTTTCATAGAGGTCTGTCTTAGAGAAAACGCGCTCTGGATTGCTGGCTAGAAGCCATAGAAGTTCGAAGGATTTGACTGTCAAATCAAGCGCCACATCTCCGACTTGGACCTCATGACTACCGTGATTCATCCGTAAATCCCCGAGACTGACGACCTCTGTCTCACCTCCACGATGAAGGCGACGCAAGATATTGTGGACACGCAAAACCAGCTCACGAGGGCTAAAGGGCTTAGCAATAAAGTCATCTGCCCCTAAGCTCAGACCATAAATCTTGTCCTGCTCGCTAGTCTTAGCCGTGATAAAGAGAAAAGGCTGATCCGGAGATTGATACTGGACTTCGCTAATCAAATCATAACCATCCATCCGAGGCATCATGATATCTGTAATAATCAAATCAATTGGTTTTCGCTTGAAGATTTCCAAGGCCTCTACCCCATCATGGGCCACCAAAACCTGATATCCTGCCTGAACCAGATAACGTTGATGAATATCTGTGATTTCTACCTCGTCGTCAACGAGTAAAATTGTTTTTCCCATCTGTCTCTCCTTTGAAAAAAACAGTGCTATACCACAATAGTATAACACTATTTTAATCTCTTTACGAACATTCTAAACGATATCTGGATTTTTTAAATCCTAGATAGAAAGTCTGTAGCTAGACTAGTCATCCTCTTTTTTAGCTTTCAAACCGAGTCCACCTAAAAGTCCGGCCAAAGCTAATCCAAAGAATCCAAGAGTAGCCATTGATGTTTGGGTTTCACCAGTATATGGAAGCATGTCTTTGTGGTCTTTCATTTGAGCAGCCATCATCGGACTTGATACCTTGTTATTAGATGCCATCTTGCCTTCATCAGACATTTGGCTTGAGACTGCTGGAGCTTGATCTTGTTTCATGCTTGGTGTTGCCATAGGCTGGCTAGCATTCATAGTTTTGTCCTGCTCTTTGCTAGGCATCATCTTATCCTGGCTAGCAGCTGGCATTTTAGATTTCATCTCATCTTGATTGGCACTTGGCATTTGAGCATTCATCTTAGACGTATCTTGATGACTTTTCATCATTAGAGCCGGCATAGCTGAACCATTAGAAGATGGGACGAAACCTGATTGCATCCGAGTAAGAGACTGATGTCCATTCAAGTTTACTGTCAAATCCTTAGTCGCTACAAGGTTGCTCAAATCGGCCTTGCCATCTTTCGCACCGTACACTTTGATAGTTGCTTTATAGCTTTGTGTGCCGTTTTGTTTCAAGAGGTCTAGAAGCTCTTTATCAGATTTACCTTGAGTTCCTGCCAAATCCACTTCGTAGAAGTAGAGGCCTTTGCCCAAGTTTTCTACTGGTGGAAGGGCGGGATTTTTGGCTGAACCATTGTCCGACCATGGAGCCTTGTCTGAGGCTTTCAAAATCAAACGAGTCAACATGCCATCACCAGCGAAGAATTCATATGGAATGACTTGGTTAACACCAGCTGTGAATGGGCCAGGGAAGTTGGCCTTGTCCAGGTAAGATGCTGGAACGTCTACTGTGTCTTTGGTATTGTCGGCTACACCTTTTTGCACTTCAGCTGGAGTAGTTGCTGGTTGCGCTTCACTTGCTTCACGGTCTTGTCCAGTAACTGCAGGCGCAGGATTTGTCGCAGGTTTAAGCGCATCTTCTGTTTCTTTCTTAGATTCTGGTTTTGCTTGCCCTTCTTCTTTTGGTGCTGCTACTGGTTCTTTAGCAGCTACATCTGCTTTTTCTGGAGAGCTTGTAGTATCCAAGCTTGCTTTAGGTGTTGAATCTGCCTGTTCTGAAGGAAGAGCTACATCAACTGCTTTCTTGATAACCTCTGCTGGTAAGTCGCTCTTTTCACTCACCGAAGTAGCGTCTGGTACGACTTGAGCAGGGGTCGGATTGACTACATCGGCACGTACAGAACTTGGTTGCCCAACTAGGACAAAGAAGCCACTAGCCACAACAACTGAGGCAACACCGACACTAAGACGGCGAATAGACCAACGAGTATATCTTTGATTTGGATTGAATTTCATAGGATTCTCCTTAGAGTTTTTCTTTATTTGATGACTCTAGTATAATCTCCTAAAATTAAAAAGGATTAAGAAAAAAAGTTAAAATTTTTCTTAAATCCCTCTTATAAAATACTTATATTAACTTTTTTTACGAATTTAATTCTGCCAAGTCATCTAGATACTGGTTGTTAATGACCGCCAAGATATAGGCATCTTCTTTCAAGAGATCATTAGGGCCAAACTGGACATCTAGTGGTGAATTTTCTTGTTCACGAAATCCTAGGACATTGAGATTGTATTTGCCACGTAGATCCAGCTGGCTCAGGCTTTGTCCTGCCCAAACACTAGGAATTTTCATCTCCACGATAGACACATTTTTATCCAGCTGAAAGACATCAACATTGTTATGAAAGAGAATGGTCTGCGCTAGAGACTGCCCCATTTCATACTCAGGCGAGATTACTGAGTCAGCACCGATTTTTTCCAGTACCTTCTTGGCTGTCTGGCTTTTGACCTTGGCAATAACCCTTGGTACGCCCAAGCTCTTACAATGCATCACTGCAAGCACACTCGACTCCAGATTTTCCCCTGTTGCCACTACAACCGTATCACAGGTATCAATTCCTGCGGTTCTGAGGAGTTCCTCGTCTGTAATATCGCCTACAACTCCACGCGCCAAAACAGGCTCAAATTGATTGATGTGCTCAGCGTGGTCATCAATGGCAATAATATTCATATCTTGCTTGGCGAGGGCCGTCAGGACACTACTCCCAAAAATCCCCAAACCTAAATTCCAATTGTACGATCTGACATCGTTCTTCCTTTCTTATCCAATACTAATATCTGCTTTCATATACTGAATCAAATCTTTCTTATCAGGCTGGTAATCCGCTAGACTAACCAACAAGGTCAAGGGACCGATACGGCCAATAAACATGAGCACCATGACAATGCTGAGAGCCAACTTGCCCAGCTCTGGCGTCAGATTTGCCGTTACCCCAACTGTCGCAAGGGCTGAAATGGTCTCAAACATGAGGTAGATAAAGCGCGGTGTTCCTTCTGCTGTAATTCCCAGCAACACCAAGCCCAACAGGAAGGTCATCAAAAAGATAATGAAGACACTAAAGGATTTTTGGACTGTGCGAGTCTCAATGGTTCTCTGCGCAACATTGGCATGAGGTAAGCCCAACAATTCACTACGAGCAAAGACCAGTAAGACGAAGAAAGTCGTAATCTTGAGCCCCCCCAGCCGTCCCTCCAGGCGCCCCACCCAGAAACATCTGTAGGATATAGATAAACAAGGTCACAGGCCGAGCTTGGGTATAGTCAATAGAAGCAAAGCCGGCCGTTCTCATGCTGACGGTTTGGAAAAAGCTGACTAGCACTTTCTCTGGAACACTGAGATTGCCAATAGTCCCTGGATTGTGCCACTCCGTAAAGAGGGTGGATACTGTCCCAAATAGCAAGATCCCTGCAGTCAAGAAAAGGACCAACTTGGTGTGGAAACGCAGACGGCGTTTTTTCTTCTTGTCAAACTGGGTTGCCAAGTCAAACCAGACCATAAAGCCAAGACCACCTGTGATAATCAAGCCAGCAATGACTAGATTAATCAAGGGATCTGTCTGAAAAGCCACTAAACTGCTACTGCCGAAATTATCAAAACCAGCATTACAAAAGGCTGAAATGGCTAAAAAGATAGAGGTAAAAATGCCTCGTCCCCAGCCGAACTCAGGAATAAAACGAAAACTTAGCAGGAAGGCGCCCAAGCCCTCCACCAGAAAGTCGTCAAAAAGATGGAGCGCATAAAGGCCTTCAGCGACCGAGTCTCCCCGTAACTGAAGCTCTCCTGAATAGTTTCACGACTGCGAAGACTAAGCTTTTGATTACCCTGAATATAAAAGACCCCGATAAAGGTCATGAGCCCCAGACCACCAATCTGTATCAAGAACATACAAATCAACTGACCCCAGACATTATAGGTAGTAGCCACTGGTTGTGTAAAAAGGCCAGTCACACAGACCATGGACACCGTCGTAAAAAGATGGTCAAAATAAGTGGCCTGAGAACCATTTGCCTGAACAAAAGGCAAACTCAAAAGAAGAGAGCCTATAAAAATAACTCCAGCGAAACTCAGAAAAATCCGACGAGCTGGCGAAAGTCCACCCAAAGCTCTTTCAATTTTTTTCACAAATAATTTGAATAACATACATCCATTGTACCATAAAAAGAAGGAGAGTAGCTAGATCTGAGAAGTTATCTCAAGGCAGAGTTCCAAGGCCTTCTCGAAAGCTTCTGAACCCCAGTCACGACTATCGTACTGGTCCAAGTCTGCTAAGGAATCAGCTGTGAACAACAATTCTCCCCAGAGAACCCCACGCAGTTGGGCTACTGCCGCAAGCGCAGAACACTCCATCTCCACAACAGCACAGCCTTCTTCCTTGCGATAAGCCACCTTTTCAGCCGTTTCTCGGTAAAAACCATCTGTCGTCCAGGTCACGACTTCTTCATAAGGAATCCCTCTGGCCTCCAAAACTAGCTCAATAGCAGCAATAGCCTCTGGCTGCATTTCCATATAACGAGAAGGTGCCACATAGTGATAACTAGCTCCTTCATCTCGCAGAGCGCGAACAGGGACTAGAAAGGCATTTTCTTCTATATCAGCCAGCACACCACAGGTTCCAGTGGAAATAATCTGCTCTACACCATAGCCAATCAACCAATCCATAAACTGGGCTGATGGAGCTGAACCAACCGGAGCCTGAGCCAGACAAATCTCCTCGCCCTTGTAGTTCACGACATAGACTGGATAGGTCTTGGTGGCTGAAACGAATTCGCCGACACAATCCGCCCCTACTTCCCTCGCATAACGATCAATCTCCTCCTCTAAAAAAGCATAGACACACTTCTTGGGCAAGTGCAAGTCCAACCCCTCGTGATCAGGCATGATGATCGCCTGAGGATTGTCATCAAACTCTAAAATGGGAATCGCATGTTTCTGAATCATAACCCACCTCCTCTGATTTTGTACTATTGTATCAAAAGATGACGAAGTGTCAAGGAGTCGACTTTAGCAATCCAGAAATCTCCTCTTCCATACACTTGAGAAATCGTTGCACCGCTGGAGAAGTCAGTTTCTGTTTTGGCAAAGTGATTGAGGGCTTATAAAAACATATCAAATCCAATAACAAAAAGACATGAATCTGAAATAAGCAGAACATACCTTTTTAGCTTGTTTGAAAGTTAAGTAAATAAACCTTAGTTCTTCTAGAACTCCCTTATTTCCACAAACCACCTAAAATCTGTTTTTCTAATAAGTCTAGGTCCTCTTCCTTTATTTCTCCGTTGTCGCTAACGATATAAAGTTGAGCGAAGTAAGCCAACAATGGACCAACACAAATACGAACCATTTGAGGAATCGTTAACTCTGGATTTACACGTGGATCTGCTAGCAATTCTTTATGAAGCACTCGAAGTTTATCTTGAATAGCATTCCAGATAAAAATCTGTTCATTTTTTAGTTTTTTATTTGAAAAACTCTCCTGCAGAATGATTTTCATCAAAGCACGATTTTTTTTGAGATAGCTCATACGATCGTGGACGAGATAACGAACCCTCTCTTCTGTCGTTTCAAAAGCTAAGAGTTCCTCAACAAAACTACCGAAAATGCCTGGGACTACAGGATGTAAAATAGCCGTCAGTAGATCATCCTTCGTCTTAAAATACTTAAACAAAGTTGCCTGGCTTAGTCCAGCACGCTCAGCTATGTGAAGAGTTGAGGTCCCATGGTAACTCCTAGTTGATATGAGATCCACTGCTGCCTGCATGATTTTTTTCTTTCCTTGAGGGTAATTCGCTTCTTCTAAGTAATCTTCAAACGATTCAAAAACAGTCTTATCCATCTAATCTTCACACCTTTTTAGCATTATTTATGTTGATTTCTAAACTTTACGATAACGACGCAATCCAACAATATTGAGAATTGTTAAAATGATCAAGAAAATCATTAAAACACCAAGATTTGGCAAAATATCACCAAGATTGTGTCCGTAAAGAATAATCTGGCTTATTGCATCACCAGAATAGGTTAATGGCAAATTTCCCCACAGTTGGAGCCCATTCTCCCATGGATGACAATGGAATAATCCCTGAGAAAAAGAGTTGAGGCATAATCACGAGAGGAATAAATTGCATCATTTGGAATTCTGATTTTGCTAGAGTAGACAAGAGAATTCCAAAAGCTAGTGCTACAAGAGCCAGTACCACATTAACTATTATAACATTTAAAATATTTCCTACAACTTCTACATCTAGTAGCCAAATTGCTGCTAAGACGACAACTGCCGTTTGAAAAATCGCAATAATACCGTAAGACAACATATAGCCATAGACGATTTCAGAACGTTTCACTGGGGTTGCTAACAAGCGATCCAAGGTTCCACTTGTGCGCTCTTTCAAAAGTGCCATACCAGAAATCAAAAAGACAAAGAAGAAGACCACAAAGCCAATTAAAATTGGAATCATACGTGCAAAGAATCCAGTATTTTTATCTCCATATTGGTAAGATTCTTTGATTTCAGGCGCCTTTGCATCTAATTTCAATTGTGGAAGAGCTTGTTTGACACGAGATAATAACTGATCGGTGCCTTCATTGACGATACTTGTTCGTAACACTTGTCGTGTCATAGTTGTTTTAGAAGCATCCGTATTTGCGTAGTCGACCTGATACTCACCATCTTTATACGATATGACTGCATCTACTTTCTCGTCAGCTAGAGCTTTTTTAGCCTGATCTAAGTCTTGATAAGTCTCGACGTCCACATGATCGAGCTCATCCATTTTCGTTACCAAACCAGTTGGTAGATCTTGTGTCGCTAACTTGACATTCACGGTTGTACTAGCTGAAAACATGAGGTTCATCAGCCACATAATAAATACCGGCGCTACAAACATCATAGCCAAGGTTCGTTTGTCACGAAGCAATTCTTTGATAACTTTTTTAGCAATAGCAATGGTTCTCATCTTACTCTCCTTCTGCTTTCAAAAATACTTCTTCAATACTTGAAACTTGATAACTATCTTTTAAGTGTTGCGGTGTATCAAAAGCAATGATTTTTCCACCTAATAATAAGCCGACCTTATCCGTTAACTCTGCTTCATCCATAACATGGGTAGTAACTAATATCCCAATCCCATTGTCTCTAAGCGCGAATAATTCTTTCCAGATTTTCTTTCGAAGAGAAGGATCGATTCCAACTGTCGGTTCGTCCAAAATCAAGAGCTGAGGATTCCCCAGAAGCGCGATGGCTAAAGACAAGCGTCGCTTCATTCCTCCAGAATAACCGGATACCGTTTTATTCAAATGCTCTGTCAAATCCACAACTTGAGCCACATGGGCAATTTCAGCTGTAAGATCTCTTTTGGATAGCCCTTTTAGCTGACCAAAAAATTCCAGATTTTCTTGACCTGACAAAGCCTCATATAAGGCATCTGACTGGGCCATATAACCAATATCTCCTAAAATATGACGATTGGGCATAGTATGATCCAATACCAAAGCAACCCCTCCGTCAGCTTTTTCCATCCCTAACATAGTCTTAATCATAGTCGATTTACCAGCACCAGACGGACCAATTAAGCCTATAATTTCTCCTGGCTGCAATTCAAAGCTGACATGATTCAGAACTATTTGATTGTCAAAAGATTTTACTAAATCTTGTAAATGTAGTAATGTTTTCATTTACTTCCTCCTTGGTGAGTGGGTACTCACTTTTTAAATCACAGAAGCTATTATAGTGAGTAATCACTCACTTGTCAAGAGAAAGGGTTAAATTCTTTAAAAAAATAAAACACGGTAACTTCTCAAAGTAACTTCCACTTGCCCAACCGAAGTGTAAATTAGTCTAAAACGGATTTTTATGGTGGAATTAAGTATGAGACGTTTGAGTTAGAAATGAGATTCACTATGACAAAATATAAACACCTTACCCTTTCAGACCGTAATGATATCCAATTAGGCTTAGAGCGCGGTGAAACCTTCAAAGCTATCGGGCAACTTATTCTAAAAGACCCGACCACTGTTTCTAAAGAAGTCAAGCGAAACAGACAAGTCAGAGACTCTAGCTCTGATAACCTTCCCTTGCCCTCTACTCGATAAAGCCCCCTTTGTCTGTAATGGATGCCCTAAAAGAAGACAAAACTGTGGCTATCAGAAAATCTTCTATCTAGCTAAACAAGCTCAAAAGCAGTACGAACAAACTCTTGTCGAAGCTCGTGAAGGAACTCCCCTCAATTCCAAGACCTTCTGGGACATGGACAAAGTCATTTCTGATGGTGTTAAAAAAGGACAACACATCTATCATATCCTCAAAACTCATAACCTTGATATCAGCTCCTCAACTGTCTATCGACACATCCGAAAAGGTTACCTGTCTATCGCTCCTATTGACCTAGCCAGAGTCGTTAAATTCAAAGAAAGACGGAAAAGTAAACTACCTTCCATCCCTAAAGAAGCTAAAAAAGGCCGTTCCTATGAGGATTTCCAAAACTATTTAGTCCTTAATCAACTAGACTCTTGGCTGGAAATGGACACAGTTATGGGGAGGATGGGAGGTAAAGTCCTACTCACCTTCAATCTATCTTTCTGTAACTTTATCTTCGCTAGGCTTCTGGATAATAAAACTGCCCTTGAGGTTACCAAATACCTCTATGATATTAAGAACACTCTTCACGAAGCTGACAAAGATTTCTTCCAACTTTTTCCTGTCATCCTGACAGATAATGGTGGAGAGTTTGCCAGGGTCGATGATATCGAAATGGATGTGCGAGGAGAGAGTAAACTCTTCTTTTGTGATTCTAATCGCTCTGACCAGAAAGGGAGAATTGAGAAAAATCACACACTGATTCGCGACATTCTACCTAAGGGAACTTCCTTTGATAATCTAACTCAAGAAGATATCAATCTCGTCTGTTCTCATGTCAACAGTGTCAAACGTGCTGCTTTGAATGGAAAGTCAGCCTATGAGCTCTTTGCCTTTACCTATGGAGAAGAGATTCCTAAGCTTCTCGGTATTTCTAAAATACCTGCAGAAGACTTCTGTCAGTCGTCTAAATTACTCCAACATAAGTTCTAAAAAATAACCTTTAACCCCATTCAAACGTCTCACACTAACTTCCACCATAGCGGAACTTAATCTGAAACGCTTTCAGATGAGGGGATTTTGTGCGCTCTTTTTTTCGATTCATTTTGGCTACAAAAGCTATCAAATCAAGCATGAGTAAAACCAGTAGAACTTACCCTGACACGGAATTCCACTGGTTTTTATAATTTTTCTCAGACTAACTTCCACTTGGATTAGCAGTGGAACTTAGTTTGGGAATTTAGCAAAAATAAAACACCAGATTCGTATCTGATGTTTATAATGAACATGTCTTATTTCTAAAAATGTTTTTGAACTTCCTCTCTATACTCCAAAATGGTCTTTCCTGTCCATTTTTTAAAGGCCTATTCTTCCTCTACTTTTCTCAGCCAATCCTACCATCGTCATTGCTATCGCAACTCTAATGACCTTGGCGATGGAAATTCATTTTACTCATTTTTATATGAAACAGACTAAGAAATTTTCAAGACCTAATTGGGAGTTGTTTTAGCTACAATCCATCTCTCAAACACAAAAACTCTCCCTTCTCTTTCGAGAAAGGAGATTTTTTGTTTATCCTTGTCCGCCAGGTCCACCATTTCCTTGAGGTCCACCTCCTCCAGGCATAGAGTTGACTATTTCCGTTTGTTTTTCGCCGTTTAGATAGATGTCTCCACCTGTATAGGTCGCTGTTCCATCAAAGTCAAAACCTGTTTGACCAATCATTTTAATGGTTCCACCTGTGACCGTGATATTTCCATTTGAGTCAATCGGATCTGTATCTCCTTGACCAACTTCTACAGTTAGATTACCACCTGTCATAGTAAAGTAAATATCGCTTTGCTGAGCATTTTTATTAGCTGCATTGATCCCATCATCTGTCGAGTAGACATTGATATCACCACCATTAATCGTAATGCCTTTCCCTTCAATTCCTTCTGTGGAATTCTTGACGGTGTAAGTACCGCTATCAATCACTAGGTTACCAGAAGCGTGAATGCCATCATCTCCTGCTGTGACTGTTATGGTATTGTTCGCCAAATACATATTGCCGACAGTCATATCGTCATCATTGTCAACTTTGACACCATCTTCCTTGGCATCGATGGTCATGGTTGTACCAGTGATGTTGAGTTCATCATTGACATTAAAGGCATCGCCAACTGCTGTGATGTTATAGGTTCCACCCGTAATGTGGAGGGTGTCGTTGGCCTTGATACCATTGTTTTTCTTCCCAGCCACATTGAGAGTTCCTGAGCCATTGATGGTCAAATCAACCTTAGAAAAGAGAGCTGCATTTGCCCTGTCATCACTATTAGAGCTTGAGTCAGAGAGACTGTTGGTAGTGCCTTCTGCCAGAGTTAGGTAGACATGACCGGCTGATGTCGCTGAAATTGCTGCATTGGTATTGGTCATGGTCGCACCTTTTAGGACTAGATGAACATCTGCCGACTTATCTGCCTCGACCTTGATCTGCACTCCGTCAGACTGACCTGAAATCACGTAAGTTCCGGATTTTGTAATGGTCACTGTTGAGCCAGAGAGCTCAATCTTAGAAGTTGTGCTTTCATCATAAGAAGTATCATAGTCCTTTTCTGTAAAATAAGAAGTTTGGTTGGTCTTTGTTGAAGTTGTGATAGCAGTCGTATCTGCCGCTGCAGTTGTACTTGACTTGGTCGTTGACTGCCCACAAGCTGCCAGCAAGGTCAGAGCTGTTAAACTGGTTAATATTAGGTTCCATTTTTTTGATTTCATACCTTTTTCCTCGCCTTCATTTAGCTTAAGCTTATCTTACAGGGGAAATCTGAAAGAAATCTGAACTTTTTCTGAAAGTTTTCTTAAGTTCAGTTTCAGTTAAGGTATCTTTAACAAAAGTTTTAGAAAAATTCCCTAGACTAATTACAAGCAAGTTTAACTTGCCCAGGCACACATATCTTCTAATAAGATAGTGTACTGAAACATTCTGATAAAGGAGACAGGATTTATGAAACCAATTGAAACAAGCTTCAAACGAATTGAAACAAAATATATCGTTGCCAAGACGGACTTGGCTGATTTAATAGAAGACTTAAAAACATACCTCGTCGAGGATGATTATCCAACTTCGACCATTTCTAACATCTACTTTGATACAGAGCAATTTGATATGATTCAAGATGATAGCCAAGGTACTAAGCGCAAAGAAAAGATCCGGATGCGAACCTATCTCAGTCAAGTCCAGCCTGATAGTCAGGTATTTAGAAATCAAATCCAAGGACAGTACTGGTGTCGGACGAAAATATCGTCTCTTGTCGACTCCCCAGTCTATCACCCAGTTTATGACCAAAGGACAGCTGGATAACAGCATCAAGGATCAAATGATGATTGAAAAAATTCAGCAACTCCAAGAGGAATATCAGCAAGCCATCATCCCTCGTATGTATATCTACTACGATCGCTTTTCTCTCAAGGAAAAGAAATTAGCGGATTTCCCTACAACAAAATTCGTGTCACTATTGATCAAAATTTAACCTATCGTGATAATAATGTCAGTTTATTTTCAGGAAAGGACGGCTTCCCTCTACTAAACGAGGACATTGTCATCATGGAAATCAAAGTTTCAGGTAGAAAACCCCAATGGCTACAAGATATTCTCGACCAATATGGACTGGTAGAGCAGAAGTTTTCAAAATACAGCTGCGCCTACCACAAGTCTCAGGGGCGGGACTATAGCCCACTACCAAGCACAGAAAGTGTAGGTACTACTTATGTCTAATCTTTTTAATTCTATTTTCAACGATACAACTGCCACTGCAGACTCTATCCAGCTCTTTCTAGCTCTCTTGGTCAGCCTGATTTTAGGTTTGGCGCTGACCTGGGCCTACAAACACCGTACCCTCTATACGCGGGAATTTGCGGTTAGTTTGACCCTACTCCCCTGCTTGATGACCTTGGTCATCTTTCTGGTAAATGGCAGCCTAGGAACCTCTATCGCCGTTGCAGGAACCTTTAGCCTCATTCGTTTCCGTTCAGCTACCAGTGGTTCACGGGAACTAATTGCAATCTTCCTTGCCATGATTATCGGGCTGGCATCAGGGACAGGCTATCTAGCTCTAGCTATTCTCTTCACTGTCTTTATCTTAGCGGTATGGCTTCTTTTAGAAAAGCAACAAAGCAAGAGCAACCACCAACGTCGCAGACTATTGACCATCACAATTGCGAACCAAGAAAATCAACTTCAAACTATCCAATCTGGGCTGGCACAATTCTGTACTGAGTTAGACCTTATCTCAATTGACACCAGCAATGATGGAGAACAAGTCACCACTGTCTACGAAGTGGATTTCAAGGCTCAAACAGACGATTTCCAGATCATCAATTATCTCACTAAAGAACAGGTTTCCCTGACCAAGAATGCCAAGAAGAGAAAGAATTTGTAGACTAGAATCTCTAACATAATCTGGACGAACACTCCATTTGAGAAAAAATCGGTAACCCAATCTATAACAAAAGGCATGATAACAACGTTTTTGAACACTTACTATCATACCTTTTATAATGAGAACATTTATACTCTTATAAAATTATACTCTTCGAAAATCTCTTCAAACCACGTCAGCTTCGCCTTGCCGTATATATGTTACTGACTTCGTCAGTTCTATCCACAACCTCAAAACAGTGTTTTGAGCTGACTTCGTCAGTTCTATCCACAACCTCAAAACAGTGTTTTGAGCAGCCTGCGACTAGCTTCCTAGTTTTCTCTTTGATTTTTATTGAGTATTAGTCCACTATCCAAGCTACAAAAGAGGCCGATGTTCTCCATCAACCTCTTTCTTATCGTTCATTCTTTTTGCTAAGTAAGATGAATACTTTACCGATGGCTTGACATTTTCAGCCTAGCTCACCCATTCACCATTACCATTTACACGATAACCATCTGGTGTTGTTGTGTTCACAGCCAAAGCTCCTGAATCATATGCATAGTACCAGTATTGACCAACTTTAAACCAACCTGTCTTCATGATACCTGATTGATCAAGATAATACCAAGTATCATTTTCCTTATACCAGCCTGTCTTCATAGCTCCTGAGCCATCAAAGTAGAACCATCTGCTACCATCTGTTCCCCAGCCTGTAAACATCGCGCCTGAACTATCAAGGAAATACCATGTTCCATCAACTTCTACAAATCCAGTCTGCATGACACCTAAATCATTCAAGTAGTACCATTTACCACCTGTTTTCACCCAGCCTGTCTTCACATCACCAGACTCATAAAAATACCATTTACCATTAGATGACACCCAGCCAGACTGACTAGATGTAGATATTCTAAAATCTTTCAACGATTTTTCTACAACTGCAGCTTTACTTTTAACGGTTGAAAGATTTGATGCGGTCACTTCTGTATATTGAATAGCAGAACCATAGCCACCAGCCAATTCTTCTGAAGAAGCATCATCACCTAAAGCTAGAGAAATCGTTGCTACTTGCTGAGAGCTAGCTGCGTTTTTAAAGGCTGCGAGACCCACATAGGTAAATTTAGAATTGACCAAAACCTCATAATAACCTGTAAATTCTTTAGAGGTTCCACCCTTCTTTTTCGCTACATAATTCGCCTTCTCAGCATGCCAGTTTTCAATTGCTTTTAGAAAACCTTCATAGTTTACATCTAAAGCTTCTCCTCTTATACTATTACTAGATGGAAAAGCAGTCCAGATTTCTTTAGTAGAAAGACGCTCAGGTTTCAAAGCTACTGACACCTCAGTAGCGCGTACAAAAGCAGTTTTCTCAAGATCAGTAGACCATTTAATAGGGACATACTTATCTACCAAACCTTCATCAGCTGCTTCCTTACGAATCTTATTGATTGCATCCAAAATAGCTTGTTTGTTTGGAGTCAAAAATTCTCCCTTAATTCCGACCAAAACGTTGCCACTAGAAGGTTTTAGCACCTCTGAGGTCAATACATTTTCATTTTTACCATTAATAGATTGTGTTGCCACCAATCTGTCATTCGCAAAAACATCAGTTGTCAAAACTGCTCCAGCCAAGGTCAAGGCCAAGGCACTAGCAAATACAATTTTCTTCATCTGATTTCTCCTTTTATCGTTTGAATAGTATCTTGAAAAACACTTTTCGACACTTGATTATATCATATTTTTCTACTACTTGTCTGTTTCTACTAATACTATTCTATTAAAAACTCATCACTATTCTGCAAGAGTAGAAGCTTTCATTCTTTTATTTCACAACAAGCTCATAACGTGTCTTACTGGTGAAGGTTTGACCTGCTTTGAGAATGACTTGGTCTTTGAGATCACTGTGGATGGCATCTGGTAAAGCTTGCGCTTCAAGGGCAATTCCATTGTGCTGTACCATTGACTGACCTCCTATGATGACACTTTCATCCACAAAGTTTGCTGTGTAGACCACAAAGCAAGGAGCCTCTGTCTTGAAAAGTAGAAAGCGACCTGAGTTTTGGTCATAAAGGAAACCAGCATTGTCATGACCTATAGGAAGGGCAAATGGATGATCTAAACCTGATACAAGCTGGATTTGCTCATCTTCTTCTGCAAAGATATCCTTCAACAAAGCACCATTGTAGATGTGTTTAACCGCATCACGATTTGCATCTGGAGTTTTGGCAGGAACACCGTCGGGAGCGATTGGGTAAATGCCCTCTGTGTTTAGTTGGAAGACATGACGGTCAATTGTCTGCGTGAAATCCCCAGACAAGTTGAAATAGCTATGGTTGGTTGGATTGACCAGCGTATCCTGATCTGTCGTCACCTTGTAGCTGATTTCATAAGCTCCATTTTCTTCCAAGTGATAACTGATCCAAATCTTAAGATTACCAGGAAATCCTCCTGTGCCATCTGTACGCTCTGTATAGAGGGTCAAGCCATGGTCGCTCACTTCAACTAGTTCAAACAAGCTCGAATCCCAGCCAGTTGAACCACTGTGGTTGCAGTTGCTAGCATTATTGACTTCAAGGTCATAGGTCTTACCATTGAGCTCAAAGGTCGCACCTGCGATACGACCTGCCACAGGACCTACGCTAGCTCCATGCTTAGGACTATTGCCCACATAGCTATCAAAGTCATCAAATCCCAAGATTACATTGGCAAAATTTCCATCTTTGTCAGGCGTGACATAGCGCAAGATGGTCGCACCATAAGTCATAACCTCAAGCTGGTAGCCACCGTCTGTCTCAAAGCGATAGGTCAAGACATCCTTGCCCTCAACATTTCCAAATACACGCTCTGTATATGCTTTCATTCTCTTCTCCTTTTACTATTTCTCTCAAGCAAACAAACCATAGAAAGCCGACTGACAATCTATGGTTTACTTGTATGATTTACAAACTCCTTTATCAAGAATCTATAAACGCCGTATCACTTTTGATATTCGTGGATGATAACACCTTGTACCACACGGTTTACTGTACCTGTAGGAGACGGTGTATCTGGTTTGTTTTCTACCTTGAGTGAAGTCAATAGGGCAAAGAGTTGGGCATAAACGATGTAAGGGAAGACACGGTAAATATCATTCAAGACACCGCCACAACCAAGGGCCACTTCTTTGACATTTTCAAGACCAAAAGCTTGATCACTCAAAAGCACAACACGGCGAGCAATCTGATCACCAGCAACTTCACGAATCAAGTCCAAGTCGTACTTGCGAGTGTAGTCTGTTGTTGTACCAAAGACCAAAACAACTGTATCTTCGTTGATAAGAGATTTTGGACCGTGACGGAAGCCGACTGGACTTTCATACATAGTCGCAACCTGACCAGCTGTTAATTCCAAATCTTGAGCTGAGCTTCATGAGCAAGTCCGAAGAATGGACCAGCGCCTAGATAGATGACACGGTTAAAGTCTAGGTCAACAAGTTCTTTGACATCTTCTGCCTTGTCTAGAATTTTACGGGCAAGACTAGAAACAACTTCAAAACGTTCAGCTTTCACAGCAAATTCTGTAGGATCAAAAACCAAGAGAGCTGTTAGCATCATGGACGTAAAGCTAGAAGTCATGGCAAATCCAGCGTCATTGGAAGCAGCTGGTTGCAAGAGCAAGAGATTGCGCTCATCGCCATGAGCTTGAAGAGCCAATTTACCATCTGCAGCACATGTAATGGTCACTTGATAGAGGTCATCCACCAAGGCTTTGGCCAAATCAACAGTCGCCACACTTTCAGGTGAATTTCCACTACGAGCAAAAGATACAAGGACAGTCGCCACGTCTTTTTTCAAATAAGTTTCTGGATTGGCAACGATGTCTGTAGTCGCAATGGCATTAAAATTCCATTTGCGTTCGTCGTAGACTTCCTTAAAGTAAGGTACCAAGGTATCTCCCACATAAGCAGAAGTCCCCGCACCTGTCAAGATAACCTTGATATAGTCATGTTTATCAGCAATCCCTTGTAGGAAGGCTGCAATTTCTTCACGCTTTGTTTGGTAAGATTCAAAAGCTTCTTTCCATACATCAGGTTGTTGGTAGATTTCACGTGTAGTGATTTCTGCACCCAATTCGAGCAAATCTTCTTTTGTATAATGTAGCATTGAGTTCCTCTTTTTCTATTAAATATGGGAATGGGAGTAAGCCCCATTCCCATGTATATTCTATATAAATGCTCTAACGATTTTCACGTTGTCACATCTTATTCATCTTCGTCATCATCGAAGCCAGCTAACAGGTCATTCACTTTCACAATGCTTTCTGCAGCACGGCTCTTATAGTCCGCATCTGCGCCTGTAAGGCTCGCATTGATAAATTCAATCACCATTGGAAGATTCATCCCTGCGTAAAGGTCAATATCACGACCTTCCATAATCAAACGGCTTACCACATTACATGGTGTTCCACCGAGAAGATCCGCAAAGACTAGGAAATCATCCAATCCTTCAATAGCTGCTTCAAATTTTGCAGTAAATTCTTCTGGACCGTCTTCTGGAAGAAGAGCCACTGCATGAATATTGTCTTGTGGACCCATGATCATTTCAGTGCTACCTTTAAGTTCTTCACAGAAGCGACCATGACTCACCAAAATTAGTGATTTTACCATAAAGCTTATTTAGCTCCCATTCCAAGTGCAAAGTGACCAAAGGCAGAAAGAGCCAAAGCAAGTACGATAATAATACCGATAGCTTTAGTAGAGTTCATACCTTTCTTACCGAGCAACCAGAAGATAAAGGCCGTAAAGATTGCTGGAAGCAAGCGTGGGAAGATTTGGTTCAAGATGTCTTGGAAGTCAATCATCTTCTCACCGATTGCCCATTTGTAAGAAATTTCAAAGTTGATCATTGTTGCTACAAGAGCACCCATCATGAAGACACCAAGTACAGATGCAGCGTCAATCAAAGCTGTCAAGGTACTTTGCATGTTGTTGATAAGGTTAACCCCTTCTTTGTAAGCAAATTCCAACTGTTTCCAACGGAAGATGTCATACGCTACTGCAACTGCAATCCAAAGGAAGATACCCCATGGTTGGCCAGCGATAGCCATAGTTGCTGCGATAGAACCCATGATAGCAGGTACAAGTGAACCAAAGATAGTATCTCCAAGAGGAGCGAATGGTCCCATCAAACCTGTCTTGATACCGTTAACGGCATCTTTTGAACCTACACCATCTTTTTCTTCCATGGCAAGGTCAAAACCAGCGATAATGGTGTGGAAGAATGGTGAAGTATTGAAGAATTGAGTATGAACTTTCATCATTTCTTTCAATTCAGGGGTTCCATCACCATACATTTTACGCAATTGAGGCAAGATCATGTACAGGTAACCAGAAGCTTGCATACGTTCGTAGTTCCAACCCAATTGGAAAGTAAACAAGCTACGTTTGTTGATTTGATTAAAATCTTCTTTTGTAAGTTTGTAATTAGAATTCGTCATCTTCGATTTCCCCACTTTCTGATGGTGTAGAAGGTGCTACCACAGCTACTTTTTGGCTATTTTTGAAGTGAAGCACTGCAAGGAAGATACCTACGATAGAGATACCAATCATAGACAATCCTTTGAAGTTGTTCACGAAACCAATTTTTTCAGCAACATCTTTAGGTAGAGTACCTACGATACCAGCAACAGCGCCACCAAGACCTGTTACATATGAGTAAAGAACAGTCAACATAGCTGTTAAACCGAATCCCATAGCAAGGTAGTGAAGGTTACGTTTAACTGGAAGGTAACGAAGCAAGATTGCAAATCCAAGACCTGGAAGCATACGTCCTGCAAGTGTCAAACCATCTGCAACCCATTGGTATTCTTTAACGAAGTCTACGACTGATTGTACAAAGGCACCACCAAAGGCAAGGGCAAAGAAGACTGGAAGGGCACGAGATAAAGCCCAAGGAATCGCACCAAGCAAGTAGTTGCGTTCAATACCTTATAGTCAAAGCGTTCGATTGCTGCATCCACACGGTGAGCGAAGAAAGTAGTGGTCATACGACCAAGAACGTCGAAGTAAGTCAAGAGAGCTGCTACTGGCACAGCGATTGTTGTAATCGCAAGTGCTGTATCGATACCTTGCGAAACAGAGAAAGCTGTCGCAAGAACCGCACCAGAAGTTGCGTCGATACGAGAAGCACCACCGAAGGTACCAACCCCAAGAACGAATAATTGCAAGTTACCACCGATAAGTAGACCAGTAGTCACATCTCCCATGATTAAACCAGTAATGAAACCAGCAAATACAGGGGAACCTGCAGATGAAACGATCGTCAACTCATCACAGATTTGATAAGCTGAGTACAAAGTGAGAAGTAAAATTTGCCACCATTGTATCATAACAATGACCTCCTAAAAATTTTTTCCTATTTTAATAAGCTCAAAAAGTCTGAAACTGGATCATTTGGAACCATTTGAGCAGTAAGTTTAACACCTTTTTCTGCCAATTTGTGGAAGTCTTCCACATCCTTGTCCACTACGTTGATAGAACGTGTGATGGCGCGAGTTTCTGGTGTTTGAGACATATTCCCAACATTAAGGGTTTCAAGTGGTACACCTGCTTCTACCAAACCAAGGAAGCGGTCTGGCTTACGAGCCACGATAAAGAGACGTTGGCTATCGTATTTACCAGCAAGAATATTGGCTGCAGCTTTCTCAATTGGCAAAATACTCAATTTTACACCTGGTGGTGTCGCTAGTTTCAAACCACTCTTTTCAACGTCGTTGTTGACAACTTCGTCGTCTACAACCATAATACGTGAAACATTTAGTTTTCCAGCCCAAAGATTGGCTACTTGTCCGTGGATCAAACGTCCATCGATACGGCATCCTACAATTGTCATAAGTTTTCCCCCTTTATGTGTTTTAGTGTAGGTTTACGAGTTAAATGAATCTCTTCTTTATATTGCCCCTCTGTTTCAAAGATAATGATGCGATTAGCACCTTCCTTGAGATAGCTATGAGGAATATAAAGCGAGAGAGTTGGGCCGACGTTCCAAAAACGTCCTAGATTCTGCCCATTGACAAAGGCAACTCCCTTACCAAACTCAGACAAGTCTAGGTAAGTATCTTTTGGCTCTTGGACTGTAAAGTCATAAGCGTAAAAGGCTGGTTGTCCTTGAGTCCATCCTTTTGAAAAATCAATTTTCTCAGGATTATCCAGTGGTAGTGGATAGTGTTTCCAATTAAGTAAGAAGTGTAAATCCTTGCAGACACCTGTTCGGATTCCTTTACGTTGTGTATCAGCTAAGAACTTGTGTCCATAGTTAACACGGCCCATATTTTCAATCAAGATGTCAAGTTGTGAAGCACCTTTTCGATTACCTTGACAGTAGATATCTTCTCCTATCTCTGTCTGGTATTGAGTGGCAATCCGTTGACCATCTACAAAGAGTTGAGCACGGTCACGTCCATCGATGATACGAAGACGTTCCTCTTCTGCATCCCAACTTGCCTCAGTACGATAGAGTAGATAGCCATAACTTTGTCCCAACTCCTCCATCTTTTGAGGATAGAGGCTTTCTATCGGACTAGATAAGCTATCCAATGTTTCAAATAAGGAAACTTTCTCAGCAAGTGGAATAGCGTCCACTTTCATGCTTTCCTTATAGAGTGGTTCCAACTGCGGATACTCTGGGAAGTGTGTCGCCATCATCTTCTTGACCGCCAGATATTTGGCAGTTGGATTTCCTTCTTCATCCAGAAGGGCATCGTAATCATAAGATGTAACTTGTGGCAGGTCCAAAGTCCCTCGAGCCGAGCAACCATTCATGAAGCCAAAGTTTGTACCTCCATGGAACATGTAGAGATTGATGGAACCTTGTTCCAAAACCTCTCGAACTGCATCTGCCAATTCTTTTGGATCCCGCGTGATAATCGGCTCTTTCCAACGATTGAACCAACCATCCCAGAACTCCATACACATGAGAGGCCATTTCTTGCCATGCTCATCAAAGAATTCCTGCATCTGTGAAAAGTTATATGGAGCCTTAGAACCAAAGTTCCCTGTTACAAAGAGGTCATCTTCGATCAAGGTTCCAGCTTTCAAGAGTAGCTCGCCATGGACCATCTGATGTAAAGAGGGGACAGGTTACGCCACGCTCTTCCATCAACTGTCGAATTGCTCTCAGGTAAGCCTTATCTTCTCCATAAGAACCATACTCATTTTCAACCTGCATCATGAGAATATTGCCACCATTGTCCAACAAATGTGGAACCAACCGTGACAAGAGTTGGTCATAGTAGCGACCGACAGCCTCAATATAGGCTGGGTCAGATGAACGAATCCTCATGTCTTTGGTTAAGAGCCAAGCTGGTAAGCCTCCGAATTCCCATTCTGCACAGATAAAGGGAGACGGACGAACTATAGCATATAGACCCAAATCTTGTGCTATCTGGAGAAATCTCTCCAAATCCTGAGCCCCTTCAAAGTGAAACTCACCTTCACGAGGCTCATGTAAATTCCAAGCTACATAAGTCTCTACAGTATTAAAACCAAGAGCCTTCAAATTATAGAGCGAATGATACCAATCTTCTGGAGGAACCCTAAAATAATGAATGGCGCCAGATAAAATCTTAAATGATTTTCCATCGAGATAAAAATCATCCCGTATCTCAAATCGTGTCATATTCTTACCTTCTGACAATTAAAGTTTACGCTTTCATTCGTTGATATAGTAAATATATCTCAATATCTTGCTTTTTGTCAATAGGTTTTGGAAAAATTCTTTAAAAATTTTTTTCCATTTTTTTACTTACCTTTTTATCAAAAATTATCAAAAAAATCGTATGAAAGTACCTATTTTTTTGAAGTACAGAAAAATTATCCAATTATAAAATGGATTTTTTTACATGTATTATAATGTTTCTAATCTATTATTTTAATTTTTTTACCTAAATACTACTATTTTTCTTTACATTTATGGTAGAATCAAAGATGGAAAAAAATAGAATTGAGGTGAAATTATGGCTATTCCAAAGTACCAATATATTAAAGATGAATTAAAAAATAAAATTATCTCTGGTCAATTTGAAAGTGGTGATAAATTTTACACAGAATCCGAATTGATTTCAATGTATGACGTAAGTTCTATCACAGTTGTTCGTGCTTTAAACGACCTTGCTAAAGATGGTTACATCGTTCGCAAACAAGGAAAGGGTACATTCGTTTCACGCGCACGTAAGCACAAACTCGTAGAATTTTCAGACGTCGAAGTTTTCGAAATGAAAAATGATAAAGTCACTGTCCTTTCTATCGAACGTGGAAATAAACTTGAATATTTAGATAAACTTGGACTACGTGGTGATCAGTTCTACTACAAAATTGAGCGTGTACGCGAAACAAATGGTGTTGTTTACATCTATCACACATCCTATATTCCAGAACAATATATCAATGCCAATTATCCAAATCTTGAATATTATAGCTCTATCTATAAACGTTTCAAATTGGATTACCACATTCATATGAATGACGAGCATTTTGAGGAAATCAATGCAATTATATTCCCAACACCAGAGCATGTTGCTTCTATACTAGGAATTGATACACAACTCCCAACAGTACTTCAAACAAAAACTACTAAGCTTAAAGCAACTGGACAAGTTCTTGCCTATAGCGAAACGTATAAGAGAGCAGATTACTACAAAATCAAATTCATTTCATGTAACCGTGGTCACTAAGAAAAAGCTTGAGCCTTACTCAGGCTTTTTCTATATATATTATAGTACGAAAAAGCGACCATGAAAACGCTATTAAATATCTTTATTTAATTTGTAGCACTTTTACTAAAAACAAGTTAAAAATCACTGATTTTTCCTTAATTTTACCTTCTTATGTAAGTTGTTATTTCCAAAATCTTATGATTTATTCCGTTTGTTATAGTTATTATATAAATTTACTTGACTTTTTTTACTATATAGATAATAAAAATTAAGTTGGTTTTATGTAAACGTTATCAAAATAGTTGTATCAAGGAGGTTTTTATCATGAAACTAGACAAGAAACAGCGTTTCTCAATCCGCAAGTATGCAGTCGGAGCAGCTTCTGTACTGATAGGATTTACCTTCAGTGCGCAAGTCGTATCTGCAGATGGACTCACACCAGCACCAAAAGCTACTGAAACTTTGCAAGCTGTGCCGGATAGCCCACAAGCATCAGAAGCACCAGAAGCACCAATTCAAGATAAAGAAGAAAAAAACTTGTAAAACAATCTGATAAAACTATAAAAGAGGAAGTTAAAACTGAAAAAGATACTGTTAACACAGTTGTTCCAAAAACAGACAATGTGGTAGCACCGGTAGTAACAGAACATACCCGTCCAGCTCCCACTACGGAAGCAGAAAACACAACTCAAGTGGAAAAAAGCGGAGAAAATGCTAATACTGAGAAGAAAAACGAGCCTGCTACTCCTGCTGTACTCGCTCCGACTACTGAACGTGCCACTCAAGTAAATGAAAAACTAGCGAAAAAGAAAATTGTTTCTATTGATGCTGGACGTAAATATTTCTCACCAGAGCAACTAAAGGAAATCATCGATAAAGCGAAACATTATGGCTACACTGATTTACACCTATTAGTTGGAAATGATGGGCTTCGCTTCATGTTGGACGATATGAGCATCACTGCTAACGGCAAGACCTATGCCAGTGACGATGTCAAACGTGCCATTGAAAAAGGTACAAATGATTATTACAACGATCCAAACGGCAATCACTTAACAGAAAGTCAAATGACAGATCTGATTAACTATGCCAAAGATAAAGGTATCGGTCTCATCCCAACAGTAAATAGTCCTGGTCACATGGATGCTATTCTCAATGCCATGAAAGAATTGGGAATCCAAAACCCTAACTTTAACTATTTTGGGAAGGAATCAGCTCGTACCGTAGACCTTGACAACGAACAAGCGGTCGCTTTTACAAAAGCCCTTATCGACAAGTATGCTGCTTATTTCGCGAAAAAGACTGAAATCTTCAACATCGGACTTGATGAATATGCCAATGACGCAACAAACGCTAAAGGTTGGAGCGTTCTTCAAGCTGATAAATACTATCCAAACGAAGGCTATCCTGTAAAAGGATATGAAAAATTTATTGCCTACGCCAATGACCTAGCTCGTATTGTAAAATCGCACGGTCTCAAACCAATGGCCTTCAATGACGGTATTTACTACAATAGTGATACTAGCTTCGGAACTTTGACAAAGATATCATCGTTTCAATGTGGACTGGTGGTTGGGGAGGTTACGACGTCGCTTCTTCTAAACTTCTAGTAGAAAAAGGTCACCAAATCCTAAACACTAACGATGCTTGGTACTATGTTCTTGGACGAAATGCAGATGGCCAAGGTTGGTACAACCTAGATCAAGGGCTCAATGGTATTAAAAATACACCAATCACTTCAGTACCAAAATCCGACGGAGCAACTATTCCATTCATCGGTGGTATGGTAGCTGCTTGGGCTGACACTCCATCTGCACGTTATTCACCATCACGCCTCTTCAAACTCATGCGTCAATTCGCAAATTCTAACGCTGAATACTTCGCAGCTGATTATGAGTCTGCAGAAAAAGCACTTAACGAGGTACCAAAAGACCTTAACCGTTATACTGCAGAAAGCGTCGCAGCAGTTAACGAAGCGGCAAAAGCCATCCGTTCACTTGATAGCAACCTCAGTCGCGCCCAACAAGATACGATTGACCAAGCAATTGCAAAACTTCAAGAAGCAGTCAGCAATTTGACCTTCACACCAGAAGCTCAAAAAGAAGAAGATGCTAAACGTGAGGTTGAAAAACTTGCTAAAAACAAGGTGATCTCAATCGATGCTGGACGCAAATACTTTACTCTTGATCAGCTTAAACGCATCGTAGATAAGGCCAGTGAGCTCGGATATTCTGATGTTCATCTCCTTCTAGGAAATGACGGACTTCGCTTCCTACTCGATGATATGACCGTCACTGCCAACGGAAAAAGCTATGCAAGTGATGATGTCAAAAATGCCATCATACAAGGAACAAAAGCTTACTACGATGATCCAAACGGGACTGCACTTACACAGGCAGAAGTAACAGAACTAATTGAATACACTAAATCTAAGGGCATCGATCTCATCCCAGCTATTAACAGTCCAGGTCACATGGATGCTATGCTGGTTGCCATGGAAAAATTGGGTATTAAAAATCCTCAAGCCCACTTTGACAAAGTCTCTAAAACAACTATGGACTTGAGAAACGAAGAAGCGATGAACTTTGTAAAAGCCCTCATCGGTAAATACATGGACTTCTTTGCAGGAAAAACAAAGATTTTCAACTTTGGTACTGACGAATACGCCAACGATGCGACTAGTGCCCAAGGCTGGTACTACCTCAAATGGTATCAACTCTATGGCAAGTTTGCCGAATATGCCAACACCCTCGCAGCTATGGCCAAAGAAAGAGGGCTTCAACCAATGGCCTTCAACGATGGCTTCTACTATGAGGACAAGGACGATGTTCAGTTTGACAAAGATATCTTGATTTCTTACTGGTCTAAAGGCTGGTGGGGTTACAACCTCGCATCACCTCAATACCTAGCAAGCAAGGGTTATAAGTTCTTGAATACCAACGGAGACTGGTACTATGTTATAGGCAATCACAAACAAGATGAAGCTTACCCTCTTTCAAAAGCAGTTGAAAATTCTGGTAAAGTTCCATTCAATCAACTAGCTTCTACCAAATATCCTGAAGTAGACCTTCCAACAGTTGGAAGTATGCTTGCTATCTGGGCAGATAAACCAAGCGCTGAGTACAAGGAAGAGGAAATCTTTGAACTTATGACTGCCTTTGCAGACCACAACAAAGACTACTTCCGAGCTAATTATAATGCTCTCCGTGAAGAAATCGCACAAATTCCTGAAAACTTAGAAGGATACAGCAAGGAAAGCTTGGATGCCCTAAGTGCAGCTAAAACAGCTCTAAATTACAACCTCAACCGTAATAAACAAGCTGAGCTTGACACACTTGTAGCCAAACTAAAAGCCGCTCGCTTAGGTCTCAAACCAGCTGCAACTCACTCAGGAAGCCTAGATGAAAATGAAGTGGCTGCCAATGTTGAAACCAGACCAGAACTCATCACAAGAACTGAAGAAATCCAATTTGAAGTTATCAAGAAAGAAAATCCTAACCTCCCAGCTGGTCAGGAAAATATTATCACAGCAGGAGTCAAAGGTGAACGAACTCATTACATCTCTGTCCTTACTGAAAATGGAAAAACAACAGAAACAGTTCTTGATAACCAGGTAACCAAAGAAGTTGTAAACCAAGTGGTTGAAGTCGGAACTCTGGTAACACATGTAGGCGATGAAAACGGACAAGCCTCTATTGCTGAAGAAAAATCAAAACTAGAAATCCCAAGCCAACCAGCTCTATCAACTGCTCCTGCTGAGGAAAACAAAGCTCTTCCTCAAGGACCAACTTCTGTGGCAACAGAGAAAAAACTTCCTGAAACAGGAAGTCACGATTCTGCAGGACTAGTAGTAGCAGGACTCATGGCCACACTAGCAGCCTATGGACTCACTAAAAGAAAAGAAGACTAAGTCTTTTCGATAAACAATAAACAGCGAGATTGAAGCTCGCTGTTTATTGTTTAATTAATCACCCAGTCCAAGACGCTCAAAGATATCATCCACTCGTTTAGTGTAATAAACTGGGTTGAAAATTTCGTCAATTTCTTCTTGTGTAAGACGTGATGTTACTTCTGGATCTGCTTCCAGAAGCGGTTTAAAGTCCACTTGGTTATCCCATGAGTAGGCTGTTTTTGGTTGCACCAAGTCATAGGCTTGTTCCCGAGTCATACCTTTTTCAATCAAAGTCAACATAGCACGCTGGCTAAAAATAAGTCCGAACGTTGAGTTCATGTTGCGGATCATATTTTCTGGGAAGACTGTTAAGTTCTTGACGATATTTCCAAAACGGTTAAGCATGTAGTCAATCAAAATGGTTGTATCTGGTGTGATGATACGCTCAGCTGATGAGTGTGAAATGTCACGTTCGTGCCAGAGAGCGACGTTCTCATAGGCTGTAATCATGTGACCACGGATAACACGCGCCAGACCTGTCATGTTTTCAGAACCAATCGGATTGCGTTTGTGAGGCATAGCTGAAGACCCTTTTTGCCCTTTGGCAAAGAATTCTTCCACTTCGCGTTGTTCTGATTTTTGCAAACCACGAATTTCAGTCGCCATACGTTCGATTGAAGTCGCGATGCTAGCAAGAACTGCAAAGTACTCAGCGTGAAGGTCACGAGGAAGGACCTGTGTAGAGATTTCTTGAGCACGGATACCCAGCTTATCGCAGACATATTGTTCTACAAACGGTGGGATGTTGGCAAAGTTACCAACCGCACCAGAAATCTTACCAGCTTCCACACCAGCAGCCGCATGTTCGAAACGCTCGATGTTGCGTTTCATTTCGCTATACCAAGTTGCCAATTTAAGACCAAAAGTTGTCGGCTCAGCGTGCACACCGTGTGTACGACCCATCATGATGGTGAACTTGTGCTCCTTAGCCTTGTCAGCGATGATGTTGGTGAAGTTTTCGAGGTCACGACGGATGATGTCGTTGGCCTGCTTGTAAAGGTAACCGTAGGCCGTATCCACCACGTCGGTAGAAGTCAAGCCATAGTGGACCCACTTGCGCTCCTCACCAAGCGTCTCAGAAACCGCACGCGTGAAAGCCACCACATCGTGACGAGTCTCTTGCTCAATCTCCAAAATACGGTCGATGTCAAAGTCCGCTTTTTCACGAATCAAAGCCACATCTTCCTTAGGGATTTCCCCCAACTCAGCCCATGCCTCGTCAGCCAAGATTTCCACCTCAAGCCAAGCACGGTATTTATTTTCTTCACTCCAAATGTTCGCCATCTCAGGGCGAGAGTAACGGTTGATCATTGTTTTTACTCCTATAATTTTATCTGCCTGATAGTAATGATGAAATAACTCCACCTAAAGTTCCTGATATTATATCTTTAATAAACTGTTGATTGAAAAAAATGATGCATTTTTCTTTAACAATTACAGTAAATTCAGACTCACTATTTTTTTATCAGCTGCAGCAAGTAAGTTCTTTAAAAATTTTTGACAGATTGCTCAGATAGAACAGAAGCATTGTTAACAATCTGTTGAAGTTGTTTAGAAAGTTCCGACCAGGGAAACTCAACATTCATATTAGATTTTTTTCTAAAATAGAATCTGTAACAATATTTGATTTAACATTGTTGTCCCCATTAAATGTGACATTATTACCCGAACCAAAAATTATTTCCAACTACATTATCATTACCTGATACAGTTGTTTTTATATGAGCCTGTTTCAAAAATATTTTTGTTCCCCACCAATTTGTTGATGTTTTATATCAATAAAAAGTGATCTGATTTTTTTATCACCAAAAGATTTTTTTAATTACTTCATATACTTTGTCTCGAAATATTTCTTCCTTAAAAAAACAAATAAGAATTTTTTTGCTAGACCCTAAATTGAACTCTATGTAATATTTTTGTTTTAAGATATTTCTCATAACGGTTATATACAATATAAAATGTACAAAGCCAAAAAAAGTAATCGGAATGATATTTGGAATAAAAATCTATCGGAAACATTATTAACATAATAGCTACAAAAAAACTATTTCTTTCAAAGAAATTCTAAACGCCAATGTTGCTTTTTGTCATCATAGAAATATTGTCTATCTGAATAACATCGTTTTGAGTAGCTATTGCATGTTCCTTTATGCTAAGAGTATCCGTTTCAATAGTATTATTTTCATTATTAAATAAGTCTAAAAATCATTATTCTTCTCTCTCCTCAAACTCTTCTTTTCCAATCCATACTGATGGGTAGTGATCAAGTGTGTTCAAATCCGTATCCAGCGGGACATCATAGATGGCTAAATAGTTTTCAGGACATTTTGCAGTTAATTCCTCATATTTAGATTGTATCTTATCTTGGTCAGCACTAGCAAATAAGACTTCGACAACTGCTCCAGTCTTATCCTTTTTCAACAAAAAGCATTTACGATGATTTGAATCATATCAATGTCTCCCCTTTAAATAATACCTAGGTCAGCCCTTATGACTTGTTCAAGTTCCCAACGAATATCATCCAATTTATTGTTTCTACCATCGTTATATTCTAAAGGTCTACCTGCAATAAAAGCGTTGTGCCAAGTAACATCAAACTTGACTAAGCAATTTTTTACGTCTTGATTGGCATACAATTCAATAATCTTATCGGTACTTCTAAATCGTTCATATTCTTTCTTAGCTAAAAAAATACTGATTTTTTTGATTTTTTTCTATTTCCTTGATATAATATTCTCTATTCCGAATTTCTGTTTTGATATCTTCTTCATCTTGATAAATAAGACCTTTTTCGCTCTAATCGCTTTTTGATAATCTTCCTTAATCTGAATTTCCAAAAATTCTATTCACCGTATCAAAGTTTTCTGAATGAAAGTTAGGTCCATATGATAATAGAGTCATGACATCATATGGAGTTCTATTTGGAAATAAAGATATTATCCTGATTAACTCGTTATAAGGTTCCGTTAATTTTTCTTGTTTTTTTGTACTTGACTTTGTATTTTTCGTTCTTGTATCTTCGATTTTCGTTTATCAACATAGATATAAATCCCCCATAAAAAGCCAAGAATCCCTACAATCGCTAATACAGATTGCCAATTAAAATAGCCGTGTTCATTTGTAAAAAACTTATCCACTAAAAATCAATCCCTTCCCCAAACTCAACCACATTGTCTGGTTCATTACTAAACAAAGTCACATGTCCCATCTTGCGGTTGTGCTTCGCTTCTATTTTACCATACATGTGGAGGTGGGCGCTTGGATTTTCTGTGACATATTTTTCAGCAGCTTCGACATGCTGACCGAGGACATTGAGCATGACTGCTGGTGCATGTAGTTTGATAGCTGGTAATGGTGCCCCCAGAACACCAAGAATATGGGTGTCAAACTGAGAGAAGTCACAGGCTTCAATCGAGTAGTGTCCAGAGTTATGTGGTCGTGGGGCAATCTCGTTGACGATGATGTCATTGGCTGTCGCAAACATTTCCACACAAAGGGTTCCAGACAAGTTGAGTTGTTCTGCGATTCGCACTGCCATAGCTTTAGCCTTGTCATCTAGACTTGTTGAAATGCGAGCTGGTACAATGGTTTTAGACAGGATATTGTTGCGGTGGATATTTTCCTGAACTGGGAAAACTGTCACTTCCTTGCCGTTGCCTGACACGATGACAGAAATCTCAAGGTCAAAATTGACAAATTCTTCCAAGACACAGTCTGCTGAGTCTGCTAGCGCATAGGATTCTTCCAAATCTGCTTCTGAGCGAATGACCTTTTGCCCATGTCCATCATAACCACCTGTTGCCGTCTTGAGGACATAGTTTTTCGACAGGTCAATATCTGCCAAGTCTTGGCTAGAAGTCACAATCTTGTAAGGGGCAACAGTGACTTGTGCCTTATTTGAGAGAAAATCCTTTTCAAAGATACGATTTTGAGAAATGCGGAGCAGATCCGTTCCTTGAGGGAGTTCTCCCTCATTGATGACAGCATCCAAACCGTCAGCATCGACATTTTCAAACTCATAAGTGAGGACATCGCAACGTTCCGCCAACTGACGGAGAGCGTCCACATCGTTATAAGGCGCCACGATGATTTCCGCCACGCGAGAGGCTGGGCAATCCGCCGCAGGATCCAGCGCGATAACCTTGTGCCCCATATAAATGGCAGAAATAGCCATCATCTGACCCAGCTGACCGCCACCGATAATTCCGATTGTTTTAGATGAGCTCATTTGTAGACTCCTCTGCGATTTTTCCCTGTTCTTCAGCAAAGTTAGCAAGTGCATCCGCAATGGCCTTGTCCTCTACTGACAGGAGACGGAGGGCAAAAAGAGCTGCGTTGGTCGCCCCTGCTTCACCGATAGCCATGGTTGCGACTGGTACTCCACCCGGCATCTGTACAATAGAGTAGAGCGAGTCTACGCCACTAAGAGCACGTGATTTGACTGGTACACCAATGACTGGAAGGGTTGTTTTGGCAGCTACCATTCCTGGTAAATGGGCTGCACCTCCCGCACCTGCGATGATGACCTTGATGCCACGGCTACGAGCCTCTTCGGCATGTCTGAACATGAGATCAGGTGTACGGTGGGCAGAGACAACCTTCTTTTCGTAAGCTATACCGAAGCGGTCTAGGACTTCTGCGGTTTTTTGCATGGTTGCCCAGTCGGATTTTGAGCCCATGATGATGGAAATAATTGGTTTAGTCATAATTTTTCCTTTTTCTTCTTTTTTAATAATGGTCTTAGGTGATGGGGACGGAAGCAAACCTTCGGTTTCATTTCTACAATTTGAGCCTAAGGTCTCAAATTTTCCCCAACGGCTACCATTATCGTACTTGGTGACTTCGTCGCTTTTCTTATATCTTTATCGAATAGCCTTGCTTCCGATATCTGTTCGGTAAAAGAGACCTTCTGTGTTTTGTTGGGCGAGTTCTTGGTAGATAGTGTCTTGAGCCTCTTTAACGGTGTCTGCTGTGGTGACGAGCATATAGACACGTCCACCGTTTGAGAGCATTGCTCTGCTATTTTCCGAAAACTTAGCCCCAGCATAGTAGGTGATAATGTCGCCTTCTGTCTTAGCTGGCAAGTTGACACCTTTTTCATAGTCTAGCGGATAACCGTTGGATGCGACAACCACACCCAGAGTCACACCCTTGTCCGTCCAGGTGATGTTTGGCTTCTTACCATCGAGGATATCCGTAATATTTTGTGCAAAGTCAGATGTTAAACGAGGCAAGATGATTTGCGTTTCAGGATCTCCAAAACGAGCGTTGAACTCGATAACCTTAGGACCGTCCGCTGTCAAGATAAGCCCCGCATAAAGAACACCCAGATAAGGGCGACCTTCCTGGATCATCCCCTCTAGGACTGGCTTGACAATAGTCTCAACCGCTGTATCTATTACACTCTGTGGCAAGTGAGGAACTGGTGCATATGCTCCCATACCTCCCGTGTTAGGACCCTTATCGTCATCGTAGGCACGTTTGTGGTCCTGAGCCGTTGGCATGATGTAGAATTTGTCTCCATTGACAAAAGCAAAGAGAGAGAACTCTTCTCCGTCGAGGAATTCCTCGATAACTACACGCGCACCTGAGTCACCAAATTTATTGTCCAACAGCATTTCGTGAGCTGCTTCGACTGCTTGCTCAACCGTCTCCGCAACGACGACACCTTTCCCAAGTGCCAAACCATCTGCCTTGACTACGATAGGCGCACCCTGTTTTTCGATATAGGCCTTGGCTTCCCCGAAATCTGAGAATGTGGCATAGGCTGCTGTCGGAACGCCGTATTTGACCATGATTTCCTTGGCAAAATCCTTGGACCACTCCAACTCCGCTGCCAATCTTGTCGGACCAAAAGCCTTGAGCCCAGCTTTGTTAAAATCATCCACAATCCCAGCCGCAAGGGCGTCATCTGGACCAATGAAGGTCCAAGCGATATCGTTGTCTTTTGCAAACTCAATCAATTTAGAATGTTCGGAAATGGAGATATTTACCAACTCCAACCCATCCAGAGTCATCCCATCATTCCCAGGAGCAACAAAAATCTTTTCTACCTCTTTTGACTCAAGTAACTTCTTAGCAATCGCATGTTCACGACCACCCGAACCGACAACTAACAGCTTCATTTCTCAACCTCTTTTGCGAATTATTTACTAACATTATATCATAAACGTTCGTTTTAATCTTGTTCTATTCCGTTTTTTAAGCAAAAAAAGGAAAGAAACTGTTTTTCTTCCCTCTTGTCTTCTTAATGTCTAAAATGTCTCACGCCTGTGAAGACCATGGTCAAAGCCATATTTATCTGCTGCTTCGATGGATTCTTGGTCACGAACAGAGCCACCTGGCTGGATGATAGCCTTGATTCCTGCTTTGGCGATTTCTTCCACGTTATCTGCAAATGGGAAGAAGGCATCTGAAGCAAGGACAGCACCATCAAGACGATCTTTAGCTTGGTCAATGGCGATACGAACGGGAGCCACACGGTTAGTTTGACCCCACTCCTATCCTCTAGAGTAATATAAACTATATTTCCCCTTACCTTATACTAAAAACAACATATAAAAAAATAAGCAATCACTAAATTGTTTGACATTCCACCCAAATAATCTGTTTACTAAATATAATTTCTAAAACACCCAATTTAGAGAGTACTCATACAATAATTCTGATTTAATCCTTAAAAAGTCAATTTCTGATGTCAAACATGCACTAATGAACCCCAGAGATAACTTTTATTCCAAAAATTATAAAAAAATAATGGACTAAAAAAAGCTATCAAAGACTCATTCAATACATATTCTTAAACTGAGGGATAAGCTCTTTTTATTGACCGATTTTTTTCGTATGTGTTTAACTAATAAATAAGGTTCGGATGAATTCTTAAGCTATTCTAAAGATTTAAAAACCACAATATAAGCTCTATCAACTCTTTTTTTCATATTTTTTTTAAAAACCTTTCTCTAGAATAAAGCTAGAATTATCAACACAATACAATGTCTTTGGTTTTAATGATTTAAACAACTTTAGGAAAAAAACACATTTATAGCTCTAGATATAAAAAAATGAAGAATTTAGCGATTGTTACCTCCATGTATTAACTTTTCATCAACCTACTACAGTTTACGAAGTATACTCAAGCTCATAATATAATATATTTTTGAATATTTTATATTATGAGTCTTAGTCCAACATTAAAAAAATCATTAAGAATTATATTAGTATAGTTAGACAACTTAAAAATAAGCTATTATGAATAAATGTTCCTTAAAAATTTTTAGTTAGAAAGATCCATACTACCAAAAAAAGTCCATTAGGGTTTGATAAAATTTGCTTATTAGTATAGAAATATTTTAATTGGCTATCATCCTTACTTAATAAATCCCACATAATAAATCCAGTATTCTCGTCCGTCAGGTAGTCAATCACACTTTTTCTGTATCATAGATGGGATATCATCATTTGAGCTCAAAAGCCTCAGCATGACTCTCTAAGCTACTTTTAAGATTATCCATAATAACAACTAGTTTTTTTCTTCAAAAAGTCGCTTACTAGTTGCTTTAAAAATTATTATTCCTTGGAAATGAATAGAATATAATAAACCACCAAGATTTCTCATCTAAAAAAAGAAATCAGAAATTGAGGATACATTTATCAGTGATACTTCTCGACAAATTAACTTTATTATTTCTTTTATGCTTTTTTTGTTATAGCCATAATCTTCATTTAAAAAATGAGGAAATCAGCAGACCTGCTATTAAACGAGGATCATTAGCATACATTATGTTATCATATATTTTTTTGTAGCTGTTTGAACGATATATTAATCTTTTTATACGACATAAATATTAGTAAATTTATCCAATCACTTGGATAATCTGTAATTATTTTTATTTCCAAATTTAAAGAATGTTTCTTCAATACTAATATGTACTTTGGAAGTTTCCTGTTTAAAAACTAGAAAGAATAGATTCTAATATTAAACAAGTTTTCTCTACACAATTATAATTTGGTGTTTTTGATAACAACCAAAAAAACGTAATTAATGATTTTAGAAAAAAATGTAATGATAATTCTAAAGCGTCATCTTCTAACTTTCTATAGATGGTTGTTAGTACATAAGAGATAATTTTATTTTTTTGTTTAGGATACTTTTGACAATGCTAGGTCTATACAATTTTTTTAAACTTCTATAGCTCTCATTACTTCTTTTTTTGAACTTTTTATATCTTTCATTACCTCTAAAAGGTAACTCAGATTCTGGTTTATCAACAAATAAATCATAAATTCTATTTACTACATTCCCCTTTAAATACTCTAACCATTCATTATTTAATCGGCTATATTCTTCTGTCTTTGACTCTTTAATTCTCAAGTGGTATACATTAAGTTCTTCTGATATAATCTTGTGTATTTGTTTTTTTCTATATCCTTATCATTAGTAAATAAATAATAATCATCAACAAAACGGCTTAATTTATAATCCCTCCCGTTTTTCAAACTTAAACTGGTTAAAACCCTATTTATATTTTTTTCAATACTTACCAATAAAAAAACTCTGCTAATAGACGACTCAATTCAGGACCTATAACAATCCCATTTGTTTTTTTGATTGATTTAAATTTTGTAAAAAATGTATCTATATTCTGAAAAAAAGACTGCCTGTACTACTTAATGACTTAGAATTAATAGTTCTCTTTGCCACAAACCAGGAAAAATGTATGTGTATATATACTACCAAAAAAGTTTTCTATATCAAAATGCAAACAATTCTCAAAGATTTCAATATTGTCATCAAATTCCTCACTTTTTAAAAAATCAGTAAGATATTTATAGGGTTTATGATTATAAAAGGAACAACTTCCCTCTATTTTTTTGAAGCAAGCCTTCTCTTTCTTCAGAGGTAGAATAATACGCAAAACTTCCATCAGAATATCTATATAGTAGTTTTTTTATTTATTACAGGTGTTCTAACTCCGTATACATTATATTTGTTTATATATTGCTCAATCTCATTTCCACAATAATTTATGAAGCAGTAAGATTCAAAAGACACTCAGAGGATTAAGTAAGCTTAATTCTCTAAAAGAGTCTTTATTACTGACTTTAAACTTTAGCGGAGCAGCATGAAAGTGTGAATTTGCAAATTTTTTTTCTCTATTTTAGACGTCCTGGAGATTTTTACGTAAAACAAGTTTCATATTACTATCTTTCAATAAAAAAATCATATATTTTTTTATGAGTAAAAAAATCTCCCCTTTTCATGAGCTATTAAATCTGTCAATACAAAATCCTCTGCTTGTCTCTTTAATACATTATTACTCATTGCTTTTTCTCTCTCTATCTGTTAAAAATGATGTTACACACAATCATTACCACTATGCGTTTTTGTATGGTAGTAGTATTAACGACCGGTAATCATTTTCAATGCTTACCGGTTTTTCAGTCAATCTACCTATAAATCTCCTCTGCAATTCCTGATAACTATCTCTTTGACTAATTCGTATATCACAAGACCTTAGATACTCTGACAGCCTCGCATAATTCAACCCAATCTTTGGGTTTAAAAATCACTGCTTTATTATGAAACAAATTAGAAAGAAACTTTTTGATTTTTTTATTTGCCCTACTAATTGATTTGGTAAGTTCGAAAATTGTTCTTCTAGAAACTTTAATTCTAAGAATTTTTTTCTGTTTCTTGATTCAAGTATGGACTAAATTTGTACTTTGAGAGCTCTTTTGTCAAACTCTATCATTTTTTTATCTGTTCATAATTCCTTGAAAAAAACCTATACTTTTTCCAACATCTGTCATTTTGATCATAAAAATGTTACTCGTTTAAAAATAAATATCTAACCTATTTTCCAGTAATTTTTTTGTTTATGGGTGCTTTGATACTCATCGATAATACGATGGATTTTCTCCATCTCTTTTTCCAATTTAGTTGTAGCAATACCAAAAGTGAACTTTTTTTATCTTTTTGATATCTAGTAGAAGGTGCTCTATAGTCATAACTGAACGAGTAACCCAAAAAAATTTATAACCTCATTAAAAATTTAATCTGGAGGGTAGACTTATAAAACAAACTTTTTCCTCATTAAATGTTGTTTTCTCTCCAAATACCTCCTTCATGACTTTCATCAAGTTGTTCCTAATTGAACGCTCTGTAACCGAAGAATCAAGAATTAAAATTCCATCATCTACATATCTCCCATAATAAATAAGATTATTATAATAAAGAGATTCGACTTTCTCATCGAATTCCCTACCTAATATTTCTATTAACATATTATTAATACCCAATCCAGGAGATATGTTTGGCAATTGAATATATGTATTATATATAAATCTATATTCCTTAAATGATAATGTCGACTCTTTTTTTCTAGTAACTTTAAAACTTTTAAAAATATCGATACTTCTAAAAAAATCCTTGAAATCAAATTTGAAAACAGTTGCTTTTTTTATACTTAAATAAATAAGGCATTATATCCAATAGTTCATTAATTATCATATCCCTATTAGGAATTCTTATATCAAATCTCTCTCTTAAAAAGAGTTTGATAATAATCTAAAAACTATTATATCCTTAGCCTCAAAAGAATTTTTTTATCAATGACCACTCTATCTTTAATATTTTTTTCGGAAAAAAATATTTCTTCTCTATTCTATCTGTAAATTCTATTATGTCAAGTAATTCTGAGATTTTCTTAGAATACTTATTGCTAACTTTCCTTAGTACAGTCCAACGGTTCATGAATTATCTCCAATTCTTTTCAAAATAATATATCCCAAAGCACTTTGTTCTAAAAACACCCAATCTTTTGGATATTTTTTTTAACATCTTAGAGATCGTGTGCTAACGACCACCTGAACCTACAACTAACAGCTTCATATTACATCCTACTCTGTAATCCTTTTTGTCAATATTATTACATAAAAGCTCTCTTTAATATCGTTCTGTTTAGCATTTTATACCAAAAAAATAGTTTGGGACAAAAAGATTTCAATTTCTAAAAAAATCTTAATTATTAAGGCCTTCAAATATATAATTAAATGCGAAAAAGCGAACAAAGAAGAATTCTGATTACCAGAAAAACTAGTTTTATTCGCTTTTTATATTTGAGGTCGGACTTTTGTCCCATCCTCTTTTACCTTCTTAATGTCTAAAATGTCTCACGCCTGTGAAAATCATAGTTAGGCCATATTTATCCGCAGCTTCGATGGATTCTTGGTCACGAACTGATCCCCCAGGCTGGATGATGGCCTTGATACCTGCTTTGGCGATTTCTTCCACGTTATCCGCAAATGGGAAGAAGGCATCGGAAGCAAGCACAGCGCTGTCAAGGCGGTCTTTGGCTTGGTCAACGGCAATACGTACGGAAGCCACACGGTTGGTTTGACCTGGGCCAACACCAAGTGTCATGTGGTCATTGGTGATGATGATACCGTTTGATTTGACGTACTTGATAGCCTTCCAAGCGAACTCAAGAGCTGTCGCTTCTGTCTCAGTTGGCTGGCGTTTGGTCACCACTTGCCAATCGGCTGGGCTTTCCTTGACCACATCTTGGTTTTGCACCAGAAGTCCACCAACTACACCTGTGTATTCTGCTTCTGCTTCACTGGCATCTTGTGCGTCAAATGGCAAGGCAAGGATACGCAAGTTTTTCTTTTTATTGGTCAAAATGGCTAGCGCCTCATCTGTATAGCTTGGTGCGATGATGATTTCAAGGAAAACACCATGCATCTTTTCAGCTGTCGCAGCATCCACCTCACGGTTGAGAACAACAATTCCACCAAAGATAGAAACTGGATCAGACTCATAGGCGTAATCCCAAGCAGTTTCGATGTCATCTGCCTGACCGATTCCACATGGGTTCATGTGTTTGAGAGCCACAACGGTTGGACGGTCTTTAAAATCACGGATGATACGAATGGCCGCATCAGCGTCACGGATATTATTGAATGACAATTCTTTCCCATTGAGCTGTTTGGCTGAAGCAATCGAATAGTCTGTTGGCAAAGCTTTTTGGTAGAAATCTGCATCCTGTTGAGGATTTTCACCGTAACGCATGGCTTGCTTGAGATCATAAGTCAAGGTCAGCTTTTCAGGTTTGCTTTCCCCCACTTGAGTAGTGAAATACTCTGCAATCAAGGCATCGTAAGCCGCTGTGTGACGGAAAACTTTGGCCGCTAAACGTTGACGCGTTTCGTAAGTCGTTTCACCATTGGCTGACAACTCGTCCAAAACCACTGTATAGTCAGCAGGGTCTACCACAACTGTCACGCTGGCGTGGTTCTTCGCCGCTGAACGAAGCATGGATGGCCCGCCGATATCGATGTTTCAACTGCATCAGCATACGTCACATCTGGTTTGAGAATCGTTTCCTTGAAAGGATAAAGATTGACCACCACAAGGTCAATAAGCTCAATCTGATTATCCTTGGCTGCTTGAAGGTGACTATCCAAGTCACGACGAGCCAAGAGCCCACCATGGATATTTGGGTGAAGGGTCTTGACACGACCGTCCATCATTTCTGGGAAACCGGTCACATCATCTATAGCAATGGTGTCCACCCCAGCATTATCAAGGACAACCTTGGTCCCACCTGTTGAGATAATATCCCAACCGAGTTTTTTGAGTTCCTGGGCAAATTCAACAATGCCCGCTTTGTCTGAGACACTGATCAAGGCTTTTTTCGTCATTCTATTCCTCTTTCTTTAAATCCAAGCGCATAGCGACTTCGTTATTTTCTTCTATAAATCCTGTTTCCTGAAAACCCAAACTAGTCAGCAAGTGCTTCATTTTTTCATTTCCAACCACATAATCTGCGATAATATGATTGCAAATACTATCCATCTGAGCCTTTTTGATCAGAACTTCCAAAGCTTTTCGTCCATAACCTCTTCCTTGGTACTGCTGGCCAATCATTATCCGCCAGATAAAATATTCCGCTTCATCCTTATCTATTTCCAACAGGAGAAAACCAACTACAAGCTCATTCCAATAAATTGCCATTGGAAACACATCCCCATTCTCTCGGTAGAGCCATGCGTCAGCTAAAGAGCGTACATTTGGAGACACGAAACGTGCTCGTTCATCAGCTTCAGATATTTTCAAATCCAGCACTGCCTGATAACTGCTCTCATCTACTAATTTTATCTCAATCATTTTTTCTCCTAGCAATATTGCAAATCAAAACTTGATTTACTTCTTAACTTCTCCCCACCCCTAAACTATCCAACACCTCTGGATACAACTTGTACTCCGCCTCATGAATCCGAGCTTCAAAGCTGTCAATCGTATCATCAGTCAGCCGTGGCACACGCACTTGTTTGATAACCTTGCCTGTATCCACTCCAGAGTCCACCCAGTGAATGGTAACACCACTCTCAGCAACACCAGCATTCCAAGCATCCTCAATCCCATGAGCTCCTGGAAATTCTGGCAGGTAGGCTGGGTGAATGTTGATAATCCGACCTTCATAAGCCGCCAATAAGGTTGGCCCAACGATTTTCATGTAGCCTGCTAGACAAACCAAGTCAATCTGGTGCTCTTCTAATAGCTCAACAAGTGCTGCTTCGTAGTCTGTCTTGCTCTCAAACTCCTTGAGTTCAAAAGCATAGGACAGAACACCGAGTTTGTCTGCACGTTCGAGCACATAGGCATCACGATGGTCTGAAAAGACAAACTCCACTGGAAATTCTTCGGCAATCACCTGAAAATTTGAGCCATTACCCGAGGCAAAAACCGCTATTTTTTTCATTTGATGATGACACTTTCGTTTTCTTTCTTGACGATGCGACCAATTTCATAGACTGGTTCATCCAACAATTCCTTGACACGACTTACATTTTCAGGGCTAACTGCAAACATAAGTCCCACACCCATATTGAAGATTTCAAACATTTCTTCGTGTTTAATCTGACCGTATTTTTCAAGGGCTTTGAAAATCGGTAAAACTGGAACCTTGTCTTCCTCAATCTCAGCAGCCAAGTCAGCTGCAAACATACGAGGGACATTCTCAATAAAGCCACCACCTGTGATGTGGGCAATACCATTTACCAAGCCTTCCTTGATGAGTGGTAAGACAGCCTTGACATAGATACGAGTCGGCTCAAGAAGAACTTCCTTGAGTTTCTTGCCTTCCAATTCTGGCAAGATTTCCTCACCTGTGTAATCCGCAAAGACACGACGGACGAGAGAGTAACCATTGGAATGAATCCCACTTGAAGCAAGTCCGAGAAGAACATCTCCTTCTGCCACTTTGAACCGTCAATGATTTGAGATTTTTCAGCCACACCCGACCGCAAAACCAGCCAAGTCATAGTCATTTTCGCCATACATGCCAGGCATTTCAGCTGTTTCACCACCGATGAGGGCTGCACCAGCTTGCACACAACCTTCAGCCACACCAGCAACCACTTGTTCTAGCTTAGCTGGTTCATTCTTGCCAGTCGCGACGTAGTCAAGGAAATAGAGGGGCTCCGCACCTGCAGCGATGATATCATTGACACACATGGCCACACAGTCCTGACCAATAGTATCGTGCTTGTCGTATTTGATAGCCAACATGAGCTTAGTTCCGACACCGTCAGTTCCTGAAATCAAGACGGGTTCTTTAACCCCAGTCTTTGAAAGGTCAAACATACCACCAAAGCCGCCCAGCGCTCCCATGACACCTGCACGCTCCGTACGAGCCACGTGCTTTTTAATCCGTTCAACAACTTCATAACCCGCTTCAACATCTACACCCGACTGGGCATAAGCATTTTTTGTCATTTATTTATTCCTTTTCTTTGAGAAGATTGCGACGTATTTTTAGATAAACAATTATTTTATCTAAAAATACTAGTCAGGGTCTCTAGCTTTGATCCTATAGGACAAAGCGTCTACTGACAAATGCTTTAGCTTTTAGTCAGTAGTGAGACGTGAGGCATAAGCATTTTTATTTGTCATTTTGCCTCCTCTTCCTTTCCTTTCATGGAGAATCTTTATCCGTCTATTTGTAAAAACTGGTCTTTTCTTCCAAACTTCGACGATAGTCTTCTTCGTAGTCGTAGAGAGGTGTTGGGTAGTCACCGTCAAAGTAAGCGACACAGAGACCACCATTTGGCGCATCTGTTTCAATATCAATTGAATCAATCAATCCCTCAACAGAGAGATAAGTCAGACTGTCTGCCCCAATGATTTGACGCGTTTCTTCAACCGTATGATTAGCTGCAATCAGTTCCTGGCGGGTCTGGATATCAATCCCGTAGAAGCACGGATAAGCTAGCGCTGGACTACCAATAGCAACGTGAACTTCAGTCGCACCTGCTTCTTTTAAAAGCTGGACGATACGGCGAGAGGTTGTCCCACGAACAATGGAATCATCCACCATGACCACACGTTTGCCTTTCACAACGCCCGAAACTGCAGACAATTTCATCCGCACCCCTTGCTCCCGCAATTCTTGAGTCGGTTGAATAAAGGTACGTTGAGTGTATTGATTCTTAATAAGTCCCATTTCGTTTGGCAAACCAGATTCTTCTGCAAAACCCATAGCTGCACTGAGGGAAGAATTGGGTACACCGACCACGATATCTGCCTCATGCTTAAATTCACGCGCTAATTGGGCACCCATACGTTTACGTGCTGTATGGACATTGACACCATGAATGTTAGAATCAGGGCGAGCAAAGTAGATATACTCCATGGAACAGATTGCTAACTGGGTATCATCTGTATAGCTATCATACTGGATGCCCTTGTCATCAATGATCACAATCTCACCTGGCTTCAAATCACGAATCCACTCGGCACCAATAACTTCAAAAGCGCAGGTTTCAGAGGAAACAACTACCGCTCCGTTTGCCATCTTTCCGATAGAAAGTGGACGGAAGCCATTAGGATCAAGTGCAGCAATCAGCTTGTCCTCAAACAACAAGATATAGGCAAAGCCACCTTTGACAAGACTGAGTGCTTCCTTGATTTTGCCCATCAGGCTAGGATTGTGACTGCGACGAATGAGGTGAGCCAAGATTTCCGAGTCCGAAGTCGCGCTGAAAATCGCTCCTCTATCTTCCAATTCTTTCTTGAGAGAGGCCGCATTGGTCAGATTTCCATTATGAGCCAAACCAAACTGCATATCGTGAAAACGGAAGAGGAAGGGCTGAATATTATCTACAGAAGCTTCGCCAGCAGTCGCGTAACGAACATGCCCAATCGCACCAGTTCCTGTCAATTTATCCAAATTAGCAGGATTTCTGAAAACTTCTGATAAAAGACCCATGTCACGATGGCGCTTCAATTGTCCTTGATCATTGGAGAGGATTCCTGCCCCCTCCTGACCACGGTGCTGAAGACTATGGAGACCAAAATAGGTCAATTTAGCAGCATCTGGATGTCCCCAGATACCGAAAACACCACATTCTTCATTAAGAGATTTTACTTCGTATGTCATTTTATATACCTAATTTTTATTTGTGTAGCACCAAGAGCTAAATCTACATGACTTTTACATTACTGATGCTATCTATTAGAAAATCTGCAAGTCTTATTTTCCAGTAAAGTATTTAACAGCCGATGCAAACAGGTGCTGGTCTTTATTTCCTGGGATGTTTTGGAAAAGACCGTCCTCATAGCGTTCTGAATGTCCCATCTTACCGATAATTTGACCATTCTTGCTGGTAATTCCTTCGATAGCATGGATAGAACCATTCGGATTGTACTTAGAGTCCATGCTTGGTTTTCCGTCAAAGTCAACATATTGGCTGAAGATTTGACCATTGTCGCGGAGCTCCGCAAATTCCTCAGCTGTCACGACAAACTTCCCTTCACCGTGCGAAACAGGAATGGCATGAATCTCACCAACTTCCACTCCAGCCAACCATGGCGAGTTAGTATTGGCAATCCGAGTTTCCACCATCTTGGCCACGTGCTGATTGGCATCATTGTAGAAGAGGGTTGGGCTAGTACTGCTTGCATCCTCGAAGTTTCCGTATGGAAGAAGACCTGATTTGACCAAGGCTTGGAATCCATTACAGATACCGATAATCAAGCCACCACGAGCGATAAAGCTATCAATAGCCACACGCACTTTTTCATTGAGCAGGATGTTGACAATAAACTTGGCTGAACCATCTGGTTCATCCGCAGCCGAGAAACCACCTGCAAAGAAGAGAATGTTAGCCTTACCGATGTTGTCAACCATAGTTTCAACTGACTTGACAATAGCTTCTTCATTCAAGGTCACAAATGGCACCAAGTTGACCTCTGCACCTTCTTTCTCAAAGGCCTTAGCTGAGTCATACTCTGAGTTGGTGCCTGGGAAGACTGGGATGTAAACCACAGGTTTTTCAACCTTTTCTTTGGCTTTAATCACAACATCTGATACCACAGCTGGTACTTCAGCCAGTTCTTTGGCTTGGACAAACTCTGTTGGGTAAACTTCTTCCAATTTACCTTGGAAAGCACTGTCAAGCTTGTGTCCATCTAGCTTCACACCGTTGACAAGGAGTGTAAAGTCTGCTTTCGTTTGACCGATTTTCTCTACTCCAGCAATTTCTTCAGGAGAGGTAAAGACAAATCCACCTAATTGAGCTGTCAAAGCTGTTTCAAGTTCAGATAAAGTTACCTCTGCACCGATATGATTTCCAAAGGTAGCAAGGACCAAACTTTCAAGCACACCACCATATTTAACAGCTGACGCAGATGTCACTTTGTGAGCCTTTTGAAGGGCTTCAAACTGAGCAAAGTTAGACTTAATCAAGTCAAAATCAATTTCTGCAGAGAGGACTTGACCTGGGATGTAGTAGATATTTTCACCAGCAACCTTGAACTCAGGAGAAAGCACCTTCCGGCTATCTGCTGTTGTTACCCCAAAGGCAACCAAGGTTGGTGGTACCGTCAATTCTTCAAAGGTACCAGACATAGAGTCCTTACCACCGATAGATGGCAAACCAAGCTGAATTTGTGCCTCGATAGAGCCTAGTAGAGCTGCTACTGGCTGACCAAAACGCTCAGCTTGTTTGTCCATGCGCTCGAAATACTCTTGGTAAGAGAAGCGAGCCTTAGACCAGTTGGCACCAGCAGCCACCAAACGAGCTGTCGCTTCGATAACCGCATAAGCAGCACCGTGGTATGGAGACCATTCAGCTACATATGGGTTGAAACCTTGAGCCATGACTGACGCAGTATGAGTCACACCGTGTTGAACTGGCAATTTCTGTACAGATGCCTCAGTTGGAGTTAGTTGATAGCGACCGCCAAGTGGGTGATTAACCGTTGAGCGTCCAACAGAGCAGTCAAAGATAGTCTGCAATCCTTTTTGACTCGCATGATTCAAATCAGATAGAACCGCAGGGTATCAACTTCAAGTGTGTTAGCAGATGTTTGACGTTCTTCTGGAAGCTTGACATCCTTGTCCACAACCTTAGCATCGACGACCACACGCACACCGTTTGTATCAAGGAAACGACGTTCCAAATCAACGATGGTTTCACCATTCCAGTGCATGACAAGATTTGGTTTTTCCGTCACTGTCGCAACCACAACAGCATCAATATTTTCTTTATTACATTCTGTAACGAAGGCATCTACATCCTTAGGACGAACCACGATCGCCATACGTTCTTGTGATTCAGAAATAGCAATTTCTGTACCGTTCAAGCCTTGGTATTTAAGAGGCACCTTGTTAAGGTCGATTTCAAGACCGTCTGCCAATTCACCGATGGCTACACAGACACCGCCTGCTCCAAAGTCATTGGACTTCTTGATGAGACGAGTGACATCACCATTACGGAATAGGCGCTGAATCTTACGTTCTTCGATGGCATTCCCTTTTTGAACTTCAGCTCCAGCAGTTTCCACGGACTCAACTGTTTGAACCTTAGAAGAACCTGTCGCACCACCGACACCATCACGTCCAGTCTTACCTCCAAGGAGAATAATCACATCTCCCGCTTCCGGTTTTTCTCGGACGACATTGCCCTTGGGAGCAGCACCTACAACTGCACCTAACTCCATACGTTTAGCAACAAAGCCTGGGTGGAAGTACTCACGAACGTAGGTTGTTGCAAGCCCAATCTGGTTACCATATGAAGAATAACCATGAGCAGCTGTCTTAGAAATGACTTGTTGTGGCAATTTCCCAGCACGAGTTTCTGAAATCGGTGCGGTAATATCTCCAGCACCTGAAATACGCATAGCTTGGTAAACATATGAGCGACCTGATAATGGGTCACGAATAGCACCACCGATACAAGTAGCCGCCCCACCAAATGGCTCAATCTCAGTTGGGTGGTTATGAGTTTCATTCTTGAACATGAGGAGCCATGGTTCTTTCACACCATTAACGTCTACTTCGATTTCTACTGAGCAAGCATTGATTTCGTCTGACACTTCCATATCATCCAAACGTCCATTAGCACGCTCATAACGACCGAAAATAGTCGCCATATCCATCAAGGTTTGCGGTTTTTCAGAACGCCCCAACTCCTCACGCATGGCAATATACTTATCATAGGTCGCCTGCAATTGCTTTTGGAATTTAGAAGCTGAAAAGTCGATATGTTTCAACTCTGTCTCAAAAGTTGTATGACGGCAGTGGTCAGACCAGTAAGTGTCCAAAACCTTGAGTTCTGTTTCCGTCGGCACGCGCCCGATTGATTTGAAATAGTCTTGGATAAAGAGCAAATCATCCACTTCCATGGCCATCCCTTGCTCGGCCTTGTAGCGGGCAAAGTCTTCTGCTGTATAGTTTTCAAAGAAAGTCAATTTAGGAATGGTCTTGTCCGACTCTGAAAATTCTTGCTTGGCGATCCCTGTCGTGATATCCTTGAAACGAGAATCAACTGGATTGAGCAGATAGTTCTTGACCGCTTCCAACTCAGTCGCATCAATGTCTTTATTGACCAAGTACAATTGTGCTGTATTGACTGTCACATCACTCGAACTTCCCAGCAAAAGCAAGGCTTCCTGTGAAGAAGCTGCACGCTGGTCAAACTGCCCTGGCAGGCTTTCAATAGCAAAGAAAGCATAGTTAGCCAGATCCGCCTGCACAGTCGCTTCGTCCAAGACATGGTCTGTCACCTGCTCAGAGAAGATGTGTTTCTCTGCAGGCGCAAACAAGTCCTCTGCCAAATCAAATACATCATACACTTGCACGATGCGAATACTTTTCAAACTTGACAGTCCCAAGTTGTGCTGGAGCTCTCTTACCAAACTCTCTGACTTGACCTGAAAATCAGCCTTTTTTTCAACAAAAATACGTTTATCCATCAATCCTTATTCCTTTATTTCAGCTCTTGCAATATCCCCAAACAGCCTTGAGGTTGTTATTTCAATTCCTGCAACTTTTCCCAGACAATCTCGTAAACGTCTGTTAGCTCTCCTAATCCCCTACGGAGTGAAAAGGTCTGGGGGACCTTTTCAGCCTGAGTCCTTTTAGTTGAGAGACGAAGGTTTCCCGTTGCAAACAGATTATTTCAAACCCTGCAACTTTTCCCAGACAATCTCGTAAACGTCTGTTAGTTCTCCTAATCCCCTACGAAAAACATCCTTATCCATGTGGTTGCCATCCGCATCCCACAAACGGCAGTTATCTGGTGAAAATTCATCTGCTAAGATAATCTTGCCATCCTTGTCAAAACCGAACTCTAGCTTAAAGTCAATCAACTTAAGCCCAATCTCAGCAAACCAGGCTTTCAAGAGTTCATTGATTCGACGAGTTTCTTCTTTCAAGTAGGAAATCTGCTGATCATCCGCAATCTGTAGGAATTTCACATGCTCGTCATTGATAAATGGGTCATCCAAATCATCATTTTTGTAGTAAAATTCAACAATCGGAGTCTCAAATGCAATACCTTCATCTACACCAAAACGTTTTTGAAAAAGGAACCAGCCGTGTAATTACGAAGCACGACTTCCAAAGGAATAATCTCAACCTTTTTATTGAGTTGTTCCGTGTCTGAAAGTTTCTCCACAAAGTGAGTCGCCACACCAGCCGCATTTAATTTCTCAAAAATAAAAGATGAAATCTGATTATTCAATACTCCCTTACCTTCAATCTGCTCCTTCTTAACACCATTGAAAGCAGTCGCCTGGTCCTTGTAAGTTGAAATAATAAGATTTTTCATCCTCAGTTGTATAGATATCTTTAGCTTTTTCCCGAATAGATCAATTGTTTTGACATTTTAAAGTTCGCCTTTCGTATTACTTGAGCACATTCTACCATAAAAAAACCTAAAAATTACAAGAATTTAAACGAATAAATAGTAGATGTGTTTCAAAAATCATAAAGAAAAAAACTGCAAGAAAAAAAGATCTCTCACAGTTTAAAAAAATTATTTAACTCTAAAAAACACGAACATTACTCTTTTGTTCAAAAATTGATCCAAATAATAACGTAGGTAACTTTTCTTGCCCGTAATCATCTGTAGACGACCTTCCACCCCGTATCGAAGTTTTTCAGCCTGCTCAGAAATTAGATTAGTCTCCGCCTCGATTTTAAAGAAATTCCCTTTTTCAGTCTTGGTAGCTGTGGCATCGATACTTGTAATAGTAGAATCTAGGAAAAGTTGATTCTTGGCATCATGAGTCGTAGTATAACGAACAGAATCACCGACCTTGATTCTTGCTACATCTTTTGAACTTAGATAAGCTGTGAGTTTGGCTTTCCCTTCTTTTTCCAAAGACGGATAGAGTTGGGCTAGTAGGGCACCTTCTGCAACCATGCTAGAATCACTAGTCTCAGAATTAAGATGAAGCACCCCATCCTCACTCGCCGTAATTTTTCCCTTGTCTAAAAGATTTCCCTGTACCTTCTTGCCTGACTCTACCTCCAAGATTTTCTGGGCTAGAAGGGTCAATTCCTGACCAACCTTAGCCAAGTGTTGGGATTTGAGAGACTCCAATTGACTACTTAAACCTGACGCATAGGCTTGCTGGGTACCTGAACCTGCATACTGGACACGGTAAGTAGCAAGACTGGATTCTAACTGAGAAAGCTGTGCTTCAACCTGCGCAACTGCTTGTGCCTTAGCTTGCGGATTTTCCTCACCCTGAGACTTGTAGGACTGGTAAAGAGAGTAGGCTAGATTCTGACTGGCCAAGGAAGTACCTGTTTCAATAGCTGACTTAGCTGTCTGGTAATCGCGAATTTTAGCCTCTGTTTGGCTGATGAAGTTGCCGATTTCGGCTTGGGTTTGACTAGCTGCTGCATTCTGGGCCGCGATGGTCTCGTTTTGTTGCGATGTACTAGCCCTAAGACTGCCTGCTTGGCTGATGTAGTCACGAAAGGTGGCTTGGTAGCCAAATTTATCTTCCTCTGGAAAGTGGTTCTCCCCTTCTTGCAGACTCTTTTGCAAATACTCCAATTGCTTTTTTTGATCCTTAAGCATGTCCAACTGACTGGCATAAGACTCCGCTTGGACACCCTCTGCCCCTTCCTGATATTGAACCAACAGTTCTCCCTTTTTAACCAGCTTATTTTCTTCCAGATGATTGACAAGAATGCGATTGTTGCTAGTTGACTGGATATTTGCCAGGATACGACTAGGCTCGACAGTAGCTCTAGTAGACAAGCTCATCTCCTTCTCTGCAAGAGTTGCAAATCCAAGTAAAAACACAAGCAGAAGCGACATGGGCACAATCACCCGACTGGAAAAATTATGGTAACGACGATTATAAAACTCCGCACTTTCTAAAAATTCTGGTTTCATCCTCTCCTCTTTCTAGCTATTCACCAAATGGGCGTAAAAACCACCCTGTGCAAGCAAATCAGCATGCTTTCCTTCTTCGACAATCTTGCCCTGATCCAAGACAACAACCTTCTCTGTCCGCTCAGCAATGGTCAAGCGGTGGGCGATGAAAATCAAGGTCTTGTCTAAAGCCATCAGATTATCGACAATTCGCTTCTCTGTCAAAATATCCAAACTGCTAGTCGCCTCATCCAAAATCAAGACAGGCGCATCTGTCAAGAGAGCACGCGCCAGAGCAATTCTCTGACGTTGTCCACCTGAAATCCCTGCCCCATCCGAAGTCAATTCTGTTTGGTAATTCAGTGGCATGCGCTCAATATCCTCCCGAATCTCTGCCAACTCGACCGCCCGTAAGATATCCTCCTGAGTCGTCCCCTCCTTGGCTCCCAAAAGAAGATTGTCCAAAATCGTCCCGTTAAAGACATAAGGCTGTTGAGGTAGATAGTTGATATACTGGCGCAGGGCCTTTTTGTCAATCTGATTGAGATTGACACCACCCAGACTAATCTCTCCCTGACTAGGGTCGTAAAAATTAACCATCATCTTGGCCAAAGTCGTCTTACCTGATCCTGAAATCCCCACAAAGCTACCTTAGAACCTTGGGGAATAGTCAAATTGATATCTGACAAGACATCTCGACCATAACCATACTTGTAGTAAACCTGCTTGAAGGACATCTCTCCCTTCATCAAATTCAAATCCTCAACCGTTTTCTTCTCATCAAACTCCGAAGCTACCAGATAAACCTCATTTAGACGGTTATTAGCAACCTGCGCTGTCTGAAGTTTAGTTTGCAGGTTGATGATATTTTCCAAAGGATTTGTAAAATAAACAAGCAAGGTATTATAGGTAATCAACTGCCCCAAACTCATCTTGCCATCCATGACCAGAACAGCCCCCATCCAGAGAATACCGACATTGAGCAAGAGATGGGCAACTTTTTTCAGAGCCTTTTGCTGACTCTCTGCCCGACTATAGGTAAAGGATTTTTTCAGATAATCCACAAATTCCTTGTCAATCTTTTGGTAGCGTGAACTTTCACTTGTCAAAGACTTGATAGTCTCAATACCATTGATGTCCTCAATGATAGAAGAAGACAGAACCGCATTGGCTTCCATGGTGTCCCGATTCATCTTTTCAAACGGCTTCATAAAAGCAAAGATAATCACTGTGTAGATCGGAAGCGCCAATAAAGTCATGAAAAAGAGATTGGTATTTTGTGAAAATAAAACAAGAGAAATAATGACAACCGTTGACACATCTAAGAAAATCGAAAGAATGGTCGAAGCTAGCGCATCAATGATACTGTTAGCATCCGTGAAACGAGACACGATTTCCCCTGTTCTGCGTGTCGCAAAGAAAGACATAGGCAGGTGAAAAACATGCTTGATGTAAGACAAATCACATCAATCGACAAGCGTTGCCCCAAAACAAGTAAGAGATACTCCTGAGCGTAAGACAAGATCTGCTGGAGGATATAGACGATGACCAGCCCAATAGAAATAATCCCCAGCGTCGAACGCATTTGATCTGGCACATAGGTATCAATGATAGACTGCAGATAATAAGAACCCACAATGTTAATCAAGGTTACCAAGAGCGTTGCCAAAACGATATTAGCAATCAAACCACGCTGCTTCACTAATATAGGGATAAAAGAGAGCAGACCATTCTTTTGATCCTTATGAGGCTTGTAGTCTGGACTAGGTGCCATAAACAGAGTCACTCCTGTCCATTCTTCCGCAAAACGCTCACGTGGCAGTTTGGTCAATTTCACCCCAGGATCTGGGTCGGCAATATGAATGCTATCCTTATCCTGCCCAGTCACCACATAGTAGTGGAGCAATTTCCCTTCCTTAAGCACATGGGCAACAAAAGGAAAGGTCAAATCTGGCAAGTCAAAAAGCGTCATATCCGCCTTAATGGCTCGCGTCTCAAAACCAATTTCCTCTGCCACCTTGACCAAGCCCAAAGCCGTTGTCCCATCCATGGTTGTCTTGGCCAATTCTCGCAAGTGAGCCAAAGAATAATAACTACCATAGTAGCCAAAAACCATGGCTAATGAAGCTACACCGCAGTCCATCTGATCCACCTGCGGACGATAGTGACGTTTCCCAAATTTCATATTCATCTCCTTTTTCCTAATACTCAATGAAAATCAAAGAGCAAACTAGGAAACTAGCCGCAGGCTGCTCAAAACACTGTTTTGAGGTTGTATATAAGACTGACGAAGTCAGTCACATATATACGGCAAGGCGACGTTGACGTGGTTTGAATTTGATTTTCGAAGAGTATAAACTCATCTGATAACAACTATCTTACCCCAATCCCCAAACAAAAACTGGACTTCCTCCCCAAATGCGCCTATCTACCTCCCAAATGCACTTTTAGGATAAAAAAAATAGGCAGAACAAACGTCCTACCTACTAAAAATATGGTATGAAAGGAAATTGATGTTTTACTGTCACCCTAGGCAAGCTTGGGACAAATAAATCATTGATAGTAACCTTTACGACATCCTATTTAAAGTTCCTTCAATTTTTAATGTCCCTGCTATTTCTAAGCCACCTATGGTATGATCTATTCATAGTCAGAATAGATAACACCGTTCTAAATTACGATTCATAGTTTTTCTTACATTCTTTAATAAAATATGTATCAAATTGTTAAAATTAACGTCTGCTTCCTAGATGACGACCGTACATATAGGTAACGACTCCTAAAATACCCCAAGCGATAGCTGTAGAAGTAGTAATAATAAGTCCGCCCTTGGTACTAGCCAAATCTGCTTCTGCCATGATCTCAAATTTTTCTTCTAATTTTTTCATATCCTACCTACTCCTTTAAATATATTAACCAAACGTACGAGATAACCAATAACCCACTACTCCAGCTCCACCTGCAGCAAGTAATGAGCCTCCAATAACAATCAATAAACCTACTCCACCTTGTACTTGCTCTAATTCATTTTGGTCTACGATTTCAAATTGATTCAAATTTTGCATGATATACTCCTTTTTAAATAATACTAGCTAATCCAATAGCTACTCCTACTAATAAACCCACCATTCCTGAGGCTGATATAATAATAGCCGCAAATTCGTTTGAAAACTTCATTGATTCTCTCATTATCTCTTGTTTCGGCTAATTCCAATAGCTACACCTGCACTTAAACCGGCAAATGCTGAACCTGCAATAATACTAGCTGCTACTGCTATCGGAATAATTCCCCCATCCACATTCACCAACTCTTCTTCTGTAAGAGCTACAAAGTTCTGTTCCATTTTGTCAAAATTTGTCATCTTTTTTTCTCCTTAATTTTTATATATTTTTATATGTTTAGACTCTAAACTACTTTTTATTGACCTTATATCCTAGATAAAATAGCCCAAATAAAACAGGGTAAATTTCTGGATAAAATAGGGTATTGATTGGATTTCTCAAAATCAAATACGTTGCGATGTAGATTATGAGCGATACGATAAAATAACCCTCAGCAAAACCTAATAAAAATTGTTTCATGGTAGACTCCTATTTACCTGACAAGAACGGCAGAAAACTCTACCATTCACATGCACAAAATCCTTTTGATTCATGTTCTTCATTTATAATTTTGATTATTTTTTGACAAATCTTTGCGAAAAATACCAAAATATCCTGCGAAAAGCAAGCCAACTAAAGTCCATTGCCAATTAAAGGATACTAACGAACCTGTACGAATCACATGAAGCGCGACATTAAGAGTTATTCCCAACAAAGGACATATCGTGGCTAGTTTAGGTAACAATGTATTGAGATTAAGGTTGCGACTGTTCATTATCTAACGCCCACGACGAGCAAAATCTGAACCAAATTTGTAACCAGCATTAAAAATTTGTACAGCAGCATTCAGTACTCCTGCAATCCCAACTGCTTCCGCAAGACCAAAAACCACCTTTTGTTCCCACTAATTCATCGTCATATAATTGATAAAATTGTTCTAAGTTCATGTTCGTCATTACTCCTTTATATTATATTTTTATTGCTATGTAAATGATTAAAATGAGTATTGGATAAGTAAATACTTCTGAAATATCCATAAAATTTACACTATACTGTCCAGATAATATTTTTATAATCAATTAAAAATTTGAACGATAGTAAAAAAATAATACGTAGCGATAACAATACCCCTAATAATATCACTTCTTTTTTTAAAAAAACATAGAAATACCTCTCTGACTACAATCAGATTATGGTCTATTCGAAAAACGAATTCAAAAAAATATAATATATGATATTCATTTTAATAAACTATATTAATAAAAATGCATTGTAAACATTTCGCCCAAATGCTCTACCAGCATTATAGATACCACCGAAAAAAATCTTCCCGTACTATCAATCACTTTATGGACATCGATGTTAATATTACCTCTCCATGACACTCGACCGCCCTCTACTGTTGCTAAATCTTTTTCTGTGAGACTTGTAAATTTTTTTCTTCAATTTTTATCATATTTATTGTATTTGTTCCTCTTTATCTATAATTTTTTTATTAAAATAAATAATTGTAAACCATTTCGCCAAACTTCTGTCCCGCCCAATAAACCGGTCCTAAAAGTAAGGTCCCTAAAGCATAAATCCCAACTACTCCAACTATGAAAATTAATACTTTTACAGGAATTGACTGCAAACTGTAAAAGTTCTCTACCCTAGTAATCCAACTTTCTATCATGCGTTCCATCAGCGCTCTTCCTTCCCTGTTAACGTCCACGACGCTTAGCATGTGCTCCTGAAGCACCATCTACCGCACCCAATAAAAACGTTCCTGCAATTGCGACTCCTCCAACTACTACCAGACCAATTAGCAAGCCTCCTTCTACATCGGCCATTTCCTCATGACTCATTACATGAAAACTATCTTCCATATTTTTAAATTTTTCCATCTTACTCTCCTTTTTTTGATTATTAACAATTGAAAAAAAGGTAGTTTTTTGTCTTTCCTTTTTCATATATTCTATTCGTTGTTATAGATAACCTTTACTCTCTAAATATTATCTTAGAATCCGAATAATGCACGACGGAACCATAGACCTGTATTTAAACCCCGTTGATAGCTTTCCTTGCTACCACCCACCAGCAAGGCTAAGTCGCTTTCCTTTAATACTTCAATAGTATACTTATCATTCATTTCATTCATCGCTTATCCTCCTAAAAACCAAAACCTCTACGAAATCCAATGTACCAATCTACAAGGGTCTTCGCCCAATTTTCTCCACCTTGAATATCGGTCAATTCTTCCGAAGTTAGCTCAACAAATCCATAGTAATGTTCTTTCATTATTTTATTCCTTTCTTTTTTCCTCTCACTTATTTATTCGAAAAAAACAATTCAAAAAAATGTACAACTAATTAAGTTTTATTTGAAAAAAATAATTTAGTAAACCACGGATAGAAAAAAATTGGTAGATACATGAACTAGGCTCCTTTCCTTTTTCCTCTTACTTATCTATTCGAAAAACAATTCAAAAAAATAAGAATATCAGAAAATTTTCCGACATTCTTATTGATAACTTCATTCAAATCTAACAGATATTAGACATTAAGGTGTTTTTTTAGTGTTCTTCTGGCTGTTCGTGATACGGGGAAGTGCAAGCCTTCTAACAGGGTCACTTCTGTCGCAGTCATCTCTTCAATGGCCTGTAAACTGACCAACGTATTGCGATTGGCATAGACAAAGTAATCTTTTTCAGCCTTGGCAGCAATATCCTTGAGACTACCATAAATGGTCTTGATAGAATGATTGGCATAATAGACCTTGATACGGTGGGATTCCACTGAGGTTTCAAAGGCTAAAATCTCATGGTAGGGCAGAGTAAAGCCCCGTCTTCCCTCAAAACTATAGGTGAAGAGACGCATATTTTCCCTCTTATCCACTGCCAGTACATAGTCCAGACAGCGCTCCAGCTGATGACGGTAATCCTCCTCAGGCTGATCCTTGGAAATAAAATCCAAGGCAGACAAGTGGTAGCGAAAAGCTAGAGGCAAGGCTTCCGAGTGCGTAGACACAAAGACAATGCTTGTAAAAGGATCCTGCTCCCGAACCTGTTGAGCAACCTGAAAGCCCCGTTCACGCTCTCCATCAATCTCTAAATCCAATAAATAGAGCTGATAATTGTCAAAATACTGAGAATACTTTTCAACATCTCCATAGTTTTTGGCAATATCAATTTCCAATCTCAAATTACGAGAGCGACCAATATCTAGTAAAGTCTGCTCTATCCGTCCTTGCTGGACTTTATCGTCTTCCAAAACTAAAATTCTCATTCCTCTCCCCCTCGTTTCTCATCCTTAAATGGCAATTCTAAGTCTTGTCTAAAGGTCGTCTCTCCTAGCTGGGTATCTAAGTTTAAATCATAATGAAAAACCATATCCTCCAAGGTTGCTAAGCCCAGTCCACTGTGGTTTCCCTTGGTAGAGTAACCCTTTTGACTGAGAATGCTGGGATTCAGTTCTTCTTTCTTACGAGTGTTTTCGATGATAAAACGGACACTCCTATCGCCTGCCAATAAAGCAACCCGAATCTGCGGATTTTCCGCCTCACTGGCTGCCTCTAAGGCATTTGTCGTGAGGATAGAGAGGATACGGATAGCCTCCAACATCGGCAATGCTAGTTCTTCTACGACCCCCACCGTCTCCAAACTAAAATGAATTCCTTGCTTATCTGCCACAATCATAGCTTTTGCCAAGGTATTGCGAATGGCTATGTCATGGATATTGTGAAGATTAAAGGCTGTGTAATCTGCCTTTCTCAGCTTTTCATTGGTCTTTAGAAAGACATCTTGATAAATGGTAGAAACTTCAGTCATGTCTTGATTAGCTATGGCAGGCTCCATGCTGGCGACAATCCCTGCAAAATCATGACGGAAACCTCGAACTTCATCATAGAGATGACCCAGCTTATCCACCATCCCTTGCAAGGAACGATTTTCATCTTCCTGTCTCTGAATGGTATGCTCATCACGATAAACCTGCTCCAAATGCTTGATGTAAAAGAGCCAAGAGAAAAAGAGAATGAAAATCAAGAGAGAAATGGTTGTGTCAAAACGAACATAGAAAGAACTATTTATATTGGTCATAAACGAAGAGAATATCCTAAATACAGTCAGAGGTAGGATAATGAAAAAACTCTTATAATAGTGGGTTTTGAAAGCATCTGAAAAGAATAAATCCAAATCCAAAGAACAACGCTTCATCATAACTACTGTCAGTACAAGAGCTAGTAGAGAAAAAAGTAGAATTAACAATACCATTTCCTACTTCTGATAGCATATCTATATCTAACATCCGAATATAGAACAATACCAATAAATAGCGAATACTCTGATAAAAAAACTAAAAAAAGATAGAATGAAAGAAATAACGATTCCCCTTTTTCTTCCTATTCACATAGAAAAATAAGGTAAAAAAAGATTAAAAACTTCCAAATACATAATTTCAAAAAAAAGTTTTACCAGCTATTACTTGCATCATTAATAAATAGACTATGTATCTCTTTTTACGAAATTCCGGTATAATTTGGTAACCTAGATAAATTGGAGGAACTATAATGGAAACCATCAGCAATAAAGCAAATAGAATCTCCTTAATAAAAGTCAAAACCATACTATCTAATCACAGTTTTAGTTGGTGCTGAACTACAATACCGAGGTTGGCAAAGCCCAAACAAAGAACAAAAGAAATCCCTCCACCATTCACTTCCTCCAATACCTCTGGAGTTAACTCTTCAAATTGTTCCAATTCTACAAATGTATTTTTCATTTCCATGACAGACTCCTTTTCATTATTTTATAGATAACTCTATCCCCTAATCCATCTACAAAAGGCTTTAGTTTCCTTTTAAAATACAAGAAATCTAAAGCCTCCTGAAAATGGTATATTGGTTAGAGCGTTAACGATTAGTTGTGAAGATGTTATTTTTATTTAACCACAACCACTTTATAATATTCGTTTAAGTGTGGAGATTCGATCTTAATTTTTTCACCGTATAAACCATCGATTTCTTTATCCAGATAATCTGAAACTCCTGATGGTAAGCGTTTCATCTTAAGAATTTCACCAGATTGACCCGCATAGGCTAAGATGTGATAGTGGGCTGTAGCCATACCATCATCAATTAATACAAAGTAACCTGTTTTGAGCTTACCTTGCTCATTTTCTAAATAGTATAGTTTATTGTTATTGATTGTAAAGCTGGTAGCCCCAAGACGAAGTCGTGCACCTGGATTTTCTAAATAGACATCATTGCCAACTTTTTTAATCTCTGAATAGGTTGTCATTGCTGGGATATTAACCACACGATGTCCATTTTCATCAAAGTAGTAACGATTTGGTAAGTTTTGGAAGTTCTGTACAACTGCCTTAGGATCAATTTCTTGTCCTTCTTCTTTATTATCCACTAAAGCTAAGGTAGTATTTGCAACCTCATCCCCATATTTGTCGGAAAACTTCTTGAACTCTGGTCTGATATACCAAGCATTTTTTTCAATAATAACATCGTCACCTTTAGCATTTAGCAAATATTCTTGCCCATCTCCAAGTTTGACAATATCATGAATATTGTATCCAGAATCTTTTCTATTTGCTAGATAGCCATCCTTACCAATGACATAACTTTCCCCATCACTGGCTGGGACAGCTCTATCTGCGACCATAGCACCTGAATTTTCAAAGTAAGACCATTGATTATTTGCAATAGTCCATCCTGTTGCCATAGCGCCACTGCCTTTGAGGTAATACCATGTAGACCCTTCTTTGTACCAACCAGTACGCATAGCACCACTATCTGCTAGTGAGTACCATGTGCTTCCTTCCTTATACCAGCCAGTGCGCATAGCGCCACTATTTGCTAGTGAATACCAAGTATTGCCGTCTTTGAGCCAGCCTGTCTGCATTTTACCAGAACCGTCAAAGTGGTACCAAGAGCCAGCGTTTTGTACCCATTTGTTTTTAGCGAGACTGCCATCTTGTGAAAGATTCCAGTCAGCACCATTTTTTACCCAAGTATCTGCAGCCTGTGCTTGGTTGATAGACAAAAGCATACCAGCACCTGCAAGTAAACCAAGAGTGAGTAGTTTAGATTTTTTCATAGCCATTTCCTCCTAAAATAGATAAATCCAAAGTAAGAAAATCAAATAGAAACGAAGTCAAAATAGATGTCAGGTTCATGAACCTGAACCATAAGACCTCCTAACATTTCCAAGAATATAAGATAGAGACTAGTTTATCAAAAGTACATAGCCATCACCTTCCCCCAACTATAAAATAAATCCTTTTTTATATCTACATTATAGTCCTTGAAAAAAGGAAAGTCAATTAAAATTGTGATTATATTAACATTTTTGTTCTAACAGAAATCCATTTATTTTTTCATTTGATCTTCATTTCTTATCTCCTTTTTGGAGATTGATTTTTTTCTGACTCTATTATATCCCTTATTTGTCCTCAGATTTCTCCTGTCCCTAGAAAGACTAAATCTGTTCCTAAACGGTCACTTGAACCAAAGAAAAATTCCAAAGCAAATGCCTTGGAACTTCGATTTCTATTTTACTTGAATGATTTTAACCACATCCCCTACACTTTGCAGTTGGTCAATTTCCTCGTCACTGATTTCGATACTAAATTCATCTTCCAGTGTCAAGATAAACTCCATCAAATCAACTGAGTCAGCATCCAAGTCGTCTTTCAGACTCAAGGATTCTGTCACAACAAAGTCTTCTCCCTGTCGTTCTTGGATAATGGTCACAATACGGTCAAAAATTTCTTTTTCTGTCATCTCTTTTATTCTCCTGAAAATTCACGCGCAGTCTGGGCAACTACGTCTGTTTCTAGCATGGTACGAATCTGGCGAATCGTACTATACACAGCCTTGGCATCACTTGAGCCATGAGTCTTGACAACAGGTGCCTTGACGCCAAACAAGACTGCTCCACCAACATCTGAATAGTTGAGCTGTTTTTTCAAACTTCTCAGGCTGTCCTTGAGAAGAAGGGCGCCTAGTTTCGCTCGAAGACCACCACCTGTGATAGCTGTCTTGAGCAAGCCCATGATTCCCATGGCTGTCCCTTCAATGGATTTGAGCACAGCGTTTCCCGTGAAACCATCTGCCACAACAACATCCGCAACGCCATTCATCAAATCACGCGCTTCCACGTTTCCGATAAAGTTCAAACTTTCATCAGCCGCTAGTAATTCATAAGTTTCCTTGCGAAGCGGGTCACCCTTGCTACTCTCTGTTCCGTTGTTGAGCAAACCAACACGTGGTTGCGCAATGCCACGGACATTTTTAGCATAAAAGGAACCTAGAATCGCGTATTGATGGAGATGCTGGGCTGTATTCTCCGCATTGGCACCGAGATCCAGCATGTCAAAACCCTTCCCATCTACAGTCGGCAAGGTCGACATAAGGCCTGGTCGGTCAATGTTCTTGATACGACCCACGATGAAAAATCCTGCTGCCAACAAAGCACCTGTATTCCCAGCCGAGAGGACAGCGTCTGCTTCACCCTCTTTGACAGCCTTGGCCGCCAAGACCATACTGGCATTTTTCTTCTTCCGAATAGCTCTCGTAGGTTCATCGTCTGAATCAATCTTCTCATCCGTATGGATAATGCTGACGCGCTCTGTCGCTGTAAGATATTGCTTGATTTTAGCTTCATCTCCGTAGAGTTGAACCTCAATATCTGAAAAGTCAGCCAGGGCTTGATTGACCCCCTCAACGATGGCCTGAGGTGCGTAATCGCCTCCCATGGCATCTACTGCGATTTTTTTCATTTCTTTTCCTCTTTTAGTAATTGTCCCCAGTCTGCTAGGGAATCAATAAATTTCTTTGATTTTAGGTGAATCCCAACGTACTCTTCGTAGAGTTGATCCATAAATTGGCGTAGCTCTTGCTTGATTTCAGGCTTGAGCGAAATGGTCTCCAAGGTCTCAAAATCAATAGCTTGAAATTGATTGAGCAGATAGGGGATATTGGGATTGAGATGGCAACGTCTCTCATCTTCATGATAATGATCTGGACAGAGGCAGGCTCCATATTTAAAAGAAAAGTCAAAAGCCTGACCGACCCGATGGCAGAAGATACACTCATTAAAATTGGGACTGATCCCAAATCGAGTCAAGATTTGGATTTCAAAAATATTGGTCAAAACCTGATAATCCAAACCCTCTTCCATCAACTCCAAAGTCTTTTGCAAAAAAGCAAACAAGGGAGCATCCTGCTGATTGTCCTGCAAACTAGCATCTGCAAGAGCAGCCACGTAGGTCGCATAAGCCATGACAAAGAGATCGCTATTAATCTTGGGAAAAGTCATCACCTCATGATAATCCTCAATGTAGCTAAGCCCATCATCATTGATTCGTAAGAGAAATCGTGCCAGCACTAAGGGCTGAATAACTGGAGCCAGCTTAGACTGACCAGCGTGTTTGACAAAAAACATACGTTTGCCAGCCTGCTCTGTAAATCTTGACGAGCTTGTCATCCTCACGAAAATTGCGATTGTAGAGCACCAAACCTTGACTCGTGATAGACTGAATCATGCTTCTCTCATGTACTCCTCAAGACGTTTCATGGCTTCTTTGATAGTCTCCATGCTGGCTGCATAAGATAGGCGAACATAACCTTCCCCGTAACGCCCAAAGGCTGCACCAGGGATAAAGGCAACAGCCTTCTTCTGAGCAAAATCCTTGAGAAAGGCAAAGGAATCTTGATTATAGCCCGCTGGAATCTTAGCAAAGATATAGAAGGCACCGTCTGGTTTAATAATCTCAAAACCAAGAGCAGTCATCTTTTCGATAATATAGTCCCGACGCTGGATGTATTCCTTCTTCATAGACTCCGCATCGTTTTTACCAGCCGTCAAGGCTTCTACTGCAGCATGTTGGGCCATGGTATTTGCAGCAGTAACCAAATATTGGTGACTCTTGATTAACTGGGCTGTAAAGGCCGCAGGAGCGAAAATCAGACCCAAACGCCAACCTGTCATGGCATGTGATTTAGATAGACCATTGATAATAATAGCCTGATCTCCCAACATGGTTCCCAGAGACACATGGGCTTCGCCTGTATAGGTCAATTCTGAGTAAACCTCATCACAAACAACGAAAATCTCATACTTGCGTAAAACAGCTGCCAAGGCTTCCAACTGCTCCCGACTATAGGTAATTCCTGTCGGGTTGGCTGGATAGTTGAGGATAACCGCCTTGAGCTTGTCACCCTGCTCTAAAATGGCCTTTTCCAACATCTCTGGAGTCAAGACAAAATTATTTTCAGTCGTATCAATCTCGACAACCTCTGCCCCAACTAGATTGACAATCGGTTCATAACCTGGATAGGCAGGAGCTGGCAAGAGCACCTTGTCTCCCTCTTCTAAAATAGCTGTCAAAGTAGCAGATAAGGCCTCTGTCGCCCCAATTGTAACCAAAATTTCATTCTCAGGAGCATAGTCCAGTTGGTACTTTTCCTTAACAAAGTCACTGGCCGCCTGACGTAGAGTCAGCAAGCCACTCATCCCTGTATAGTAGGATTGATTCTGGTCAATCGCTCGCTTAGCCGCCTCCTTGACATGATCTGGCGTTGTAAAATCAGGTTCCCCCAAGGTCAAACGCAAGACCCCAGGAATCTCAGAAATAGCCTGGTCAAACTGACGAATCAACGAAACTTGAATCTTATCTAACTGTTTATTAAAGCGCTTAGTTAAGTCCATAGATACCTCCTACTTTCAAAACGTATCTCTATTATACTACAAAAGCCCCCCGACCGCAAAAATACATGATAGAATAACGCTAGCATAACAAATTGAAGTATGTTAATTTAAATTCATTACAACACTATGTTTTTAGAATACTCAATGAAAATCTCATGAGACTAGGAATCAAGGTGAAAGCATAACTAAAGTTAGGTAAGCCGAAGATGACAACGTATCATGAGATTTTCGACGAGTATTGAGGTTTTGATAATCTTCGTTACAACTATTCTAGCACCTTTACTGATTACTATTATCGGTAATGTCATTTCTGAGTGGATAGTCAGAAAGTGGTTAGATAAGCGCGACAAAAAAATATAACCTGAGTTTAGTTTTAATGTAACTGGACAAAAAGAAATACCAGAGGTGGAGCTCTGGTATTTTTGTTTTTGCCAAGACTTCGTTACAGTTCTTGTAAGATTATTATTACATAATTAGCACTACTTGTCAAATAATTATTAGGACCCACTTTCTATTTTACTTTTCCTATGTACAGGTCTATAATGGTAACAGATTCTATTTGGAGGTTTTTATGTCATTTCTATCAAAAAATGGAGCAGGCATCTTGGCCTGCCTTCTCATTTCAATCGTATCTTGGCACTTAGGAGGATTCTTCCCTGTCATTGGCGCGCCCGTTTTTGCGATTTTCATAGGCATGCTTCTCCATCCCTTTCTCTCGCCCTATAAACAACTGGATGCTGGATTGACCTTTAGTTCCAAGAAATTGCTCCAGTATGCCGTTATCTTGCTTGGTTTTGGTCTCAATATCTCGCAAGTTTTCGCAGTCGGACAATCTTCACTCCCTGTCATCCTGTCCACCATTTCAATAGCCTTGATTGTTGCCTACCTCTTCCAGTGCTTCTTTGCACTGGATACAAAACTGGCTACCTTGATTGGAGTAGGTTCTTCTATCTGTGGTGGTTCTGCCATTGCGGCTACAGCGCCCGTTATCCATGCCAAGGAAAAGGAGGTAGCCCAAGCCATCTCCGTTATCTTTTTCTTCAACGTCTTGGCTGCGCTCATCTTTCCAACGCTAGGTACCTGGCTTCATCTATCCAATGAAGGCTTCGCCCTCTTTGCAGGAACTGCGGTCAATGATACTTCCTCTGTAACGGCTACCGCCAGCGCCTGGGACAGTCTCTACCAGACCAATACCCTCGAATCCGCAACCATTGTCAAACTCACACGCACCCTGGCTATTATCCCCATCACTCTCTTTCTCTCTTATTGGCAAAGTCGCGAGCAAAAAAATAAGCAAGGCCTTCAACTGAAAAAAATCTTCCCACTTTTTATCCTTTACTTTATCCTCGCATCTCTCCTAACCACCCTACTGATCTCTCTCGGTGTGTCCAGCAGTTTCTTTACCCCACTCAAACAACTCTCCAAATTCCTCATTATCATGGCCATGAGTGCTATCGGTCTCAAAACAAACCTGGTAGCTATGATTAAATCTAGCGGAAAATCCATTGTTCTCGGGAGCCATATGCTGGATTGCCATCATCCTCACCAGTCTCGGGATGCAGACCCTTATCGGCATTTTCTAATACTCTTCGAAAATCTCTTCAAACCACGTCAACGTCGCCTTGCCGTATATATGTTACTGACTTCGTCAGTTTTATCTGCAACCTCAAAGCCGTGCTTTGAGCTGACTTCGTCAGTTTCATCTACAACCTCAAAACATTGTTTTGAGCGGCCTGCGGCTAGTTTTCTAGTTTGCTCTTTGATTTTCATTGAGTATAACACAAAAGGTAGCCCATCAGCTACCTTTTCTTATGCTTCCTCAATCAAGCGAGTATGTTCTCTCTTGATACAGCGATTCATCACGATGTCCTCGCATCCACCAGCACGCAAGATTTCTTCCGCTTCTAGACTTTCAAGTCCTAGCTGCGCCCAAAAAATCTTGGCATTAGCCTTCAGAAAATCACGCGCCACATCAGGCAGAAACTCACTGCGACGGTAAACATTGACAATGTCTACAGGAAAAGGAATCTCAGCGAGGCTGGCATAAGCCTTTTCACCCAAGATTTCGCCACCTGCCGCCTTGGGATTGACTGGAATAATTTTATAACCCCGAGCCTGCATTTCCTTGGTCACTCGATTGCTAGTTGTTTCCTCACGGTCTGACAAGCCCACCACAGCAAGGATTTTACTCGTTGCTAGATACTGACGAATCACGCCATCACTTGGATTGATAAATTCTTGACTCATAGAAATCCTCCTTTTTCATCAGTATAGCATATTTTGAAAAGGCTTGCAGATTTTGACTACAAAAAAGGAGGACTAGCCCCCTTTTTATTTAGCTTCGTACCAAGTTGCCCCTTCATTCTCATCTGCAATGAGGGGAACACTGAGTTGAATGGCTTCTTCCATGGTTTGTTTGACCAATTTTTTCATCTCTGCTAGTTCAGATTTCGGAACTTCAAGGACGATTTCATCGTGCACTTGTAACAGCATCTTGGTCTGGTAACCACCTTCAACCAGAGCCTTGTCTAGCTGAATCATGGCAATCTTGAGAATATCTGCTGCCGAACCCTGAATAGGGGAGTTGATAGCAGTCCGCTCCGCAAACCACGAATATTAAAGTTGCGCGAATTGATATCTGGTAGCTCACGACGACGCTTGAAAAGTGTCTCTACATAGCCCTTATCACGCGCCTCACGCACCACTTCATCCATGTAGTTTTTAATACCTGGAAAGCGTTCAAAGTAAGTGTCAATGTAGGCTTTAGCCTCCTTACGGCTGATGCCCAGATTATTAGACAAACCAAAGTCTGAAATCCCATAAACCACTCCAAAGTTAACCGCCTTGGCATTACGACGGTCGTTTGCAGTTACATCCTCAGGACGCTCAATGCCAAAGACCCGCATGGCTGTAGAAGTATGGATATCCGCCCCCTCTTGGAAGGCCTTGATCAAGTGCTCATCCTTAGAAATATGAGCCAAAACTCGCAATTCAATCTGTGAATAGTCCGATCTGAGCAGTACACTATCCTCCCACTCAGGCACAAAAGCCTTCCGAATGAGACGGCCTTGCTCCAAACGCACAGGAATATTTTGCAAGTTTGGATCCACACTAGACAGACGCCCAGTCTGGGTTAAATCCTGCACATAGCGCGTATGAATCTTGCCATCAGCTAAAATCCAGTCCTGCAAGCCAATCACATAAGTGGATTGAATCTTAGCAATTTGACGGTAATCCAGGATTTTCTTAACAATCGGAGCAATAGGAGCCAGGCGCTCCAAGACATCCACGGCTGTCGAGTATCCAGTCTTGGTTTTCTTAGTGTATTCTAGAGGTAGCCCCAATTTTTCAAAAAGAAGCACGCCCAACTGCTTAGGCGAGTTGATATTAAACTCCTCACCAGCCAGTTCGTAAATCTCCTGAGTCAGTTTTTCAATGACAAGCTCATTTTCAGCCTGCATCTCAAGCAAGGTCTCTTTCTTGACCGTAATCCCAGCAATTTCCATCTTGGCAAGGACAAAAGCCAGAGGTTGCTCCATATCATAAAGAAGCTCTAATTGCCCATTTTCACTGAGTTTTTCAAGCAAAATAGGCTCAGTCTCAACCAAAACAGCAAGCTTACGCGCCAAATGTTCCAAGAATTTCTTACGTTCAGGAATGGCCTTTTTAACACCTTTACCGTAGAAGGTCTCATCATCAACCAAGTAAGTCTGACCATAAAGACTAGCAATAGTCGCAATTTCATTGTCCTCCACAGTCGAAAGGAGGTATTTAGCCAAACGACTATCAAAAGCAGGCGCCTGTAAATCCACACCAAAACGATTCAAGAGAACTTTGGCCTTTTTAAAATCATAAACTCTCAGAGGTGTTTTTTCTAGAAAATCCTTGAAAATAGGCTCTTGCAAAAGGTTAAGCTTGTCCGTAGCATAGAGCTTATCCCCACAAGACCAGGCAAAACCAACCAAATCATCCGTATGGTAATTCTCACCAAAAAGTTCAAAATGGAAGATAGACTCTTCACTCAGCATATCTTGAGTGACTTGATCAACGATAGTAAAGTTCAAACTTTCAGCCACATCAGCTAACGATGCATTTAAAGCCTGCTTGAACTGTTTGAAGCCCATCTCATCGTAGAATTTCCCGAGATTTTCCACATCTGGACCACTATAGACCAAATCCTCCAAACCAATCTCAATCGGTGCCTTGGTATCAATGGTCGCTAGGGTTTTAGACAAAAAGGCCTGTTCCTTATCATTGATGAGATTTTCCTTCATCTTAGAAACCTTCATCCCATCAATATTTTCATAAATCCCCTCAAGCGAACCATGCTCCAGCAAGAGTTTGATACCCGTCTTTTCACCAATCTTGGTCACCCCAGGGATATTATCCGACTTATCTCCCATAAGCGCCTTGAGATCGATAAACTGAGTCGGTGTAATGCCCATCTTTTCCATGAGGTAATCTGGCGTAAAGGCCTCAAATTCAGCCACACCTTTCTTGGAAATTTCAACCACCGTATGCTCATCCGTCAGCTGAATCAAGTCCTTGTCCCCACTGACAATGGTAATATCAAAACCATCTTGCTCAGCTAATTTATCTAGTGTCCCAATAATGTCATCCGCCTCATACTGAGCCAACTCATAATGACGAATCCCCATATGATCCAACAACTCACGAATAAAGGGAAATTGCTCACGAAACTCATCAGGAGTCTTAGCTCGACCACCCTTATAGTCCGCATACATCTCTGTCCGGAAGGTCGTCTTTCCCGCATCAAAAGCCACCAAAATATGACTGGGCTCAACCCGCTCCAACAAATGACTCAACATCAATTGAAAGCCATAAATCGCATTGGTATGAAGACCAGCTGCATTTTTAAAACGGTCTAACTGCTGATAGAGCGCAAAAAACGCCCGAAAAGCAACAGAAGACCCATCAATCAATAATAATTTTTTCTTATCCATACACCCATTATAAAGGAAAGCAGGGAAAAATACCATTGGAAAGAGCTAGAGAAAGTATTTTTCAAACTTTTTCCGAATAAATAGATAGAGCCAGAGAATCTAGTAAACCTAGATTTAAAACTATGGTATAATGAAAGGAGAGAAAGTATGACTGTACGTCATCCGGGCATCAGCCCAACCAACGACTTGGTTGCTAAGAAGATTTTTAGTAATCCAGAAATCACTTGTCAATTTATTCGCGATATGCTGGATTTACCAGCCAAAAATGTAACCATTTTGGAGGGAAGCAATATTCACGTCTTGCCTTCCCTACCTTACTCAGCTCAGGATTTCTATACCAGTATAGATGTTTTGGCGGAGTTGGACAATGGCACGCAAGTAATCATTGAAATTCAGGTGCATCATCAGAATTTTTTCATCAATCGCCTGTGGGCTTATCTATGTAGTCAGGTCAATCAAAATCTAGAAAAAATTCGCCAACGAGAAGGTAATACACACCAGAGCTACAAACACATCGCACCTGTTTACGCAATCGCTATTGTGGATAGCAACTACTTCTCGGACGACTTGGCTTTTCACAGCTTTAGTATGCGCGAGGACACGACGGGTGAGGTCTTAACTATCACAAATAATGGTATAGAAACCATCTAGTCAAGATGGCGTTCTTGGAACTAAAAAAATACAGAGAAACCAGCAAAGACGAGGTTCGTAAGCCGTGGTTGGAGTTTTTTGGGAATAAGCCCTTTACCCAACAACCTGAGCGAGCCATCAGCCAAGCAGATCAACTGCTAGACTACAAAAGCTGGTCCGAGGAGGACAGGAAGATGTTTAGTCAACTACGTATGCGCGAAGAACAAGCCTTGTTAGCACAGGACTATGCCTTGGAACAAGCTGAAGAAAAAGGCTTAGAACGTGGCCTTGAACAGGGACTGGAACGTGGTCGCGCAGAGGGTATTGAACAGGGACTGGAGCGTGGAAAATTCTTTGCCTTCTTAGATATGGTCCACCAAGGTCTTTTGACCGCTGAGGTTGCGAGTGAACAATTGGGAATGACCGTCGCTGAATTTGAGGCGTTGTTGTAAGACCAGTACTAACGGTCAAGAAAACCATCTAGTTAAGATGGCGTTCTTGGAACTAAAAATATAGTCCATACACTAATAATATAAAAAGACCTATCAGTTATTGTTGGTAAAAAAATGGTTCCGGAAAAAAACTATGGACATTAATAAAATACTGAGAGAAGATAATAGACTTATTCGAGAACAATAAAGTGCTATATTATATATACTATAGTTATGAAGATTATATACTAAAAAAAGCAATACTCTTTTTTTAGTAGTAAATTAAATATAATAGGTAATGGATTAAAGTAGAAGTGTCTTAATTTGAAATGCAGTTTAAATCGTATATGGACATTTAATTAATTTCTATATACGATTTAAATTAAACATTCATTAATGAAAGGTTTATGTTATGAAAAAAATAAAAAAATATAAAAAGAATTTTTTTCACATGAGAAAAATTCTTTTTAGTTGCTAACTCTGATTTTCTTCATTCTTCTTATTCTTACAATATATAATTCAGAAAAAAATTTTTACTTTACTTTTATTTTATAGTTTATATTTTTTTGGTGTACTTTTATAATTTGTACGATTATAGGAATAAAAAAACTTTAAGAAATGCTTATAAAAAATGAACCATTTGGATTATTTATTTATTTTTTTAGCTATATTTTTTTATTATTTTTTTCCTACACTGCTTATTAGTACGGGAAGTGTTACAAATTTATCAGACTCAATTAAAACATTTTTATACAATTGGGGTAGGAGTTGGTATAAACTATGTAATTGATAATATTTTTTTAAATTTATAGAGGTTGAAACTGAAAAATGAGAAAAAAGAAGGAACTAACTAAAATAGGAGCGGTTACAAAATTACTATTTAATATCATATATATTTCTGAGTATACTGCTGTAATTATACTAGAACAAAGTAATTTAAATTTTTTTACTCCACTTAATGATTATGTTTGGATTAAGAATTTGCCTTTTTGGATAAAAACTTATTATGTTAACATTGATTTGTTTAATTATTCTTTCAGTATTTATGAGTATTTCAATTTCTCTAATAAAAAAAGAATTAGATATGAAAACGAAAAAAATCAAACTAAAAATCCTTAAAAGGAAAAAAATAGAGGATGAACTGTATCTTGTTTCAAAAACTTGCAAGTACGATTAAAGAAAATAATAGTGATATTTTTGAAAAAAATTTAGAGAATATTGAATCAAAATTACGTATAGAATTAGACAACTTTAATAATTTAGATTAAAAAAATAATTGGTAAAAAGTTGTATAAAAGAGGCCAGACAAAAAAACTAGCTTCTAAATCACAACCAACCGTCTAACGGATGGTTTGTACTAGTGCTATAAGCCAAAATTACCAGCCAGCTTCCAAAGACGCTGGCTTTTCACATTGTGCAACACTTAAGCCGAACTATGAGTCGTGTCCGTGTCCAAATCATGAATCAATTTGAGCGAAAATCCCATGCATACAAGGCCATCAAGCGCTACTGAAAGCTCATTCAACAGGATAGCAGTAAACTGAGTGATAAACGATTTTATAGCCCTACTTTTCGCATGCACTTAACGAATAAAGAGATTCTAGATAAGCTTTTGAGCTATTCAGAAGACTTAAAACACCACTATCATCTCTATCAATTCTTGCTTTTTCACTTTCAGAATAAAGAGTCTGAGAAATTCTTTGGACTCATTTAGGACAATCCAAGGCAGGTTCATCCTCTTTTTCAGACTGTCTTTAAAACCTTTCTAAAGGACAAAGGGAAAATCGTCAATGCCCTTCAGTTACCCTATTCTAATGCCAAATTAGAAGCGACTAATAATCTCATCAAACTTATCAAACGAAATGCCTTTGATTTTCGGAACTTTGAAAATTTCAAAAAACGGATTTTTATCGCTCTGAACATCAAAAAAGAAAGGACGAATTTCATCCTTTCTAGATCTTAGCTTTTCTTCAACCCACTACAGTTGACAAAGAGCCAAAAAAACAGGAGATTTCTCTCCTGTTTTATATTCTAGTTATTAGGATTATACCCATTCACCGTTGCCGTTTACAGTGTAACCATCAGGAGTAGTTGTATTTACAAGTAATGCACCTGAACCATCTAGGTAGTACCAGTGGCTACCTACATATTTCCAACCAGTTTGCATTGCACCTGAAGCATCTAGATAGTACCAAGTACCATTGTCTTTAACCCAACCAGTTGCCATCCAACCAGCTTGGTCAAAGTAGTACCAAGTTCCGTTGATTTTTTCCCAACCGTTAGTTGTGTAAGAACCATCAGCGTGTTTGTACCACCAGCGAGAACCTGATTGAACCCATGCTGCTTGAGCAGCTGGTTTTTCAGCAGAAGCTACTAGTTGAGGAATTTCCAAAAGGGTTGCTTTACCATTTTGTACTCGAACTGTTAATTTATATGTTCCACGTTTAGTTTTAACTTCAACAGTACTTTTAGCTGATTTTTCATACTTAATCTCAACTGCTTTACCATCAAATTTTAGTTCATTACCTTCTTTATCATAAACTTTAACATATCTATCGGTAACAACTCTTTGTTTATCAGATTGTTGAAATGCAAGGTAAGCTTTAATATCATCAATAGTCAAAGCACCATTTTGAGTAGTATTAACTTTACCACTTGCTTCTTCTCCACGTTTAGCTTCTTCAAAGAGTTTAGAAACTTCTTCATCTGGTTCTGTTCTCTCATCAGCTGCTGGTTTAGCAGCTTCTGCTGGTTTAGCAGCTTCTGCTGGTTTAGCAGCTTCTGCTGGTTTAGCAGCTTCTGCTGGTTTAGCAGGTTTATCAGTTGGCAATGTTTGAACATTAGCTTCACTGTGAGTTGCTGTATCATCTGCTGATACAACTTGTGCAGCACCAAATGCTGCAAGAGCGACTGCGCTTGTCAATAAAACTTTTTTCATCGTTTTATCTCCTTTATTTTTCTTTAAAATATTTTTTCGTAAGACTATCTTACTACTATACAGTATATAAATATTTGCAGGATTTGTCAAGGTTTTTCTTCGAGTTTTTAAACTTTTTACCTATTTTTTCAAAAAAGGTTAAAAAAACGCCTTTGTGAGATGAAATACCCTTCAAATACCGTATCTCCCAAGTGAAAATCTCACAAATATCTTAAACCCTAAGTCAAATCTCGCATATCTAATCCACATAGACAGTTGGACAGAACTCACTTCTATTGTATTATCCTATAATCCCTATCAAATGTCAAGCAAAAATGGCAAGTATTTTGGAATTAACTCGCCATTTCATTAACTTTCTACTATATTATTAAAGTGTGACCTCATAGCAAGGACTCAAACTCAGCTACTGACATGCCCAATTTCTCACTCGCAACCTCAGGTGTTAGAAGACCTTGACGTACTAGATTTACTAAACCTACTTTTAATCCCTCTTCAATGCCTTCTTCTCGTCCTTGTTCACGACCCTCTGCACGACCACGTTCAAGGCCACGTTCTAATCCTCTTTCTTCAGCTTGTTCCAAGGCATAGTCCTGCGCTAACAAGGCTTGTTCTTTGCGTCTGCGTTGTTCACTAAACATTTTTCTATCCTCCTCGGACCAGTTCTTATAGTCCAGCAGTTGATCTGCTTGACTGATGGCTCGCTCGGGTTGCTGGGTAAAGGGTTTATTCCCGAAAAACTCCAACCACGGCTTGCGAACCTTGTCTTTGCTGGTTTCTCTGTATTTTTTTAGTTCCAAGAACGCCATCTTGACTAGTATTGGTTATGATCTTGCAACAGCGCCTCAAACTCTGCGACGGTCATGCCCAACTGCTGGCTGGCAACCTCAGGTGTCAGAAGACCTTGGCGAACCATATCTAAGAAGGCAAAGAATTTCCCGCGCTCCAGTCCCTGTTCAATACCTTGTTCAATCCCCTCTGCCCTAGCTGTTTCCAAGGCATAGTCCTGTGCTAACAAGGCTTGTTCTTCGCGCATACGTAGTTGACTAAACATCTTCCTGTCCTCCTCAGACCAGCTCTTGTAGTCTAGCAGTTGGTCTGCTTGACTGATGGCTCGCTCGGGTTCTTGGGTAAAGGGTTTATTCCCGAAAAACTCCAACCACGGCTTACGAACCTCGTCTTTGCTGGTTTCTCTGTATTTTTTTAATTCCAAGAACGCCATCTTGACCAGATGATTTTCTTGTCCATTATTGGTTATGGTTAAAACCTCACCTGTCGTATCCTCTCGCATACTAAAACTGTGAAAGGCTAAGTCATCTTGAAAATAATTACTGTCCACAATAGCGATTGCATAAACAGGTGCGATGTGTTTGTAGCTCTGGTGTGTATCACCTTCTCGTTGGCGAATTTTTTCTAGGTTTTGATTGACCTGACTGCAAAGGTAAGCCCACAGGCGATTGATGAAAAAATTCTGATGATGTACCTGAATCTCAATAATTACCTGAGTGCCATTGTCCAACTCCGCCAAAACATCTATACTGGTATAGAAATCCTGCACCGAGTAGGGCAGGGAAGGCAAGACGTGAATATTACTTCCTTCCAAAATAGTCACATTTTTTGCTGGCAAGTCCAGCATATCGCGGATAAACTGACAAGTGATTTCTGGATTGCTAAAGATTTTCTTAGCAACCAAATCATTGGTTGGGCTGATGCCCGGATGACGTAATATCATACTTTCTCTCCTTTCATTATAGCACATTTTTAAATCTAGATTTACTAGATTTGATACTTCTATCTATTTATTCGCAAAAGAGATGAAAAAAACCTGAGAATCATCTCAGGCTTGGTCATTAAATCTTTTTCTCAATACTGAAAAGTGGAGAAAGTGGGCGTTTTTCATGGATACGTACGATAGCATCTCCTAGTAGATGAGCAATTGAAATCTGTTCAATCTTATCGATCAAACGCTCTTCTGGCAGATAGATGGTATCCAAAACAACCAATTTCTTAATAGCTGATTTTTGGATATTGTCCATAGCAGGGCCAGAAAGAACTGGGTGCGTACAGCTTGCATAGACTTCAACAGCACCAGCTCCTGCAAGGGCATCTGCAGCGTGACAAATCGTTCCAGCCGTATCAATCATATCATCAATCAAGATACAAGTCTTGCCTTCGACCTTACCGATGATATTCATGACCTCACTAGTATTCATCTTATCAACGCTACGACGTTTATCAATGATAGCGATAGATGTTTTCAAAAACTCAGCCAACTTACGGGCACGAGTCACTCCTCCATGGTCTGGGCTGACAACCACATAGTCAGAACCAACCATGCCACGACGCTCAAATAATCCGCAATCAGAGGAGCTCCCATTAAATGATCCACAGGAATATCAAAGAATCCTTGAATCTGCGCAGCATGCAAGTCTATTGTCAATAAACGATCCACTCCAGCTACTTCAAGCATATTTGCGACAAGTTTTGAAGTGATTGGCTCACGCGCTCTCGCCTTTCTATCCTGACGTGCATACCCATAGTAAGGCATGACAACATTGACAGATTCTGCACTCGCACGCTTCAAAGCATCTACCATAATCAAAATTTCAAGCAGATTGTCATTTACAGGCGAGCTAGTTGATTGTAGGATAAAGACGTGTTTCCCACGGATTGATTCTTCAATGTTGACCTGAATCTCTCCATCTGAAAATTGGCGAACACTTGATTTCCCCAACTCTATCCCAATCTCCTGCGCCACACGTTCTGCCAATTCTTGATTAGAAGAAAGGGCAAACAGCTTTAAATCAGAAAAAGACATGATTTCCTCCGGTATATATGTATCGCTTGTGCTTTTCACAAGATTTTTCCATCTACCATTGTAGCGCTTTTTGCACTATTTTTCAATCAAAAATAAAAGAAGGGCACCATATTTGTACCCTTGTCTATTTTTTAGACCATCTCGTGATTGTCCTTCCTCACAAAGAGAAAGGCTTGATAAAAACCGTAAAGAGTAATGGCTGTGACTAGAGGAATCGCAAGAGGCACCTCTGTCTCCAACTCCACAAAAGGAGAGTTAAAGAGGAAGTGTGCACCCAAGGCCAAACCTAAATAAGCAATGCCCTTTTTCTTATCGACCTGCTGACCCTTAGAAGCCCTGTAAAGCAAGTAGACACCAACGATTGCAAGACCTGAAAACGTCCAATGAGAGGCAATGCCCGAGATGATACGCTCTAAAATTCTAGAAATAGTAAAGTCAAAGCCCTCTGGTAAATCTGTACGAATGTAGCCAATATCCTCAATCATTTGGAATCCCAAACCTGAAGCAATCCCTAGTAAAAACAATGATTTTAATTTTCGCACAGGAATCAAAGCTAAAACAAAAATAAGTGGCAACAATTTCAAGGGTTCTTCTACCAAAGGAGCCACAATCGCACTTTCAAAGGCATTTAAAAATGCACTATCTGGGAAAAGAACTCCCAAGAAATCATGGATGTAAGTATTAGCAAAGCTAGACAACCACCCTGAAATAAACATCCCACCCAATAAAGACAAAATCAAAGCGTTCTTTGGCAATTCCCATTTTTTCCCAATACGGAAAAGGAAATAAAGAGCCGGAATCATGTAAAAGAGAGCTAGAAAGATAGAAACTCCCATTAGTCCATATTCCGCACCTGACATCGAACCGTCCGTATAGTAGATGGTTTCATACTGTAAACCAATACATAGCAATAAGATAAAAATAAATAAAATGCTGTTTTTCTTCATACACTTTCTTTCTAAATGAAGTATTTATAATTCTACGACTGTCATCCTTCCTGTATCCACATCGTAAACCGCACCTGAAATAACAACATCATCTGGGATTAGAGGAGTTTCCTGTAGCAATCTCATATCCTCACGAACACTTTCATCAATGTCTTGAAAAGGCAAAAAGTCCTTGTCAGAAACATCCACTCCTAGTTCTTTTTTCAAATACTCCTGAAAAGGACCATTTTCAAATGTCTGTGCACCACAGTCTGTATGATGGAGCACCACAATTTCCCTTGTCCCCATTTGTTGCTGGGAAATCACAAGCGAGCGAATCATATCATCTGTCACTCGCCCTCCAGCATTCCGCAAAATATGAGCATCTCCCAGAGCCAACCCAAGAGCTGGCGCAACGTGTAAACGCGAGTCCATACAAGTTACGATTGCAACCTTGGTCTTTGGTTTGATTGATAAATGAAGATCTCCATGCAGTTCTACATAGGCTTGATTGGCTTTTAAAAAATTTTCAAAATAGGACATGACAACTCACTTTCTAGTCTATCAGATAATTTGAACACCAAATTATTTATATCCTATCTTACCATCTTTTCTTTGTCTTGTCAGTTGTCAACCTTCATATAAAAAAACTGGGACAGAGACATCCAGCTTCTAGCTTGGGCTTCTGTCCTAGTTTTATTTTTATGAACCTTTTTGGATATACTTATTGAGCGATCCTGCAAAGCTCTGAAGATTGAGACTTTGTACGTAGACCTCACCAGTTCCTCGGAAGGTATTCACCACTCCTTCGCCTGTACCAATAGACTGCCAGAAGCTATTTTCTAAGTGGATATTATAGTCCAAAGATTGACTCCAAGCCACCACATGGGCATTGTCAATGGTTATTTCTTGGTTTTGTAGCTCAATTTTCTTGATAGAGCCAAAAGCATTGGCCAAGAGAGTTCCCTGGCCTTGGGTAGTCATCACAAAGAGACCGCCTTGCCCTCCGAACAGAGCTTTACCAATAGACTGACTCTCCATAGTATAGGAAGCTGTACCATCAAGAGCTAGAAAAGCCCCATCATTCAGTCGATATTGTTTTTCACCTAGTTCAAGAGCAATTACTTGCCCAGGAGTATCTGGTGCTAGAGCAAGGTTCCCGTTATCAGACTCTGCTACAGCTTGAGTAATGAAGGTGCTTTCACCAGAAACCATTGAACGTCCTACAGCTTTAACAAAACGTCCCAAACCTGAACCGCTAGCATTGAGCTGGGTATTGAGACTTACGTTAGGCGTGTGGTAAACCATACTACCTCGCTGGATATAGACGGTTTCTCCTTGATTGAGTGACAACTCTACCAAAGGAAATTGCATATGACTGTCCATAGAAAATTTCATAAGAAATTCCTCCTTGTTTTAATAAATGTTAGCAATAAAATAATTAGTCATCTAAAGCTGACCATAACTATTAGGAGAATACCTTTTTCAAAACCTCCTGAATCGTTGTCACTCCAATGACCTGAATTTCCTTAGGCGGAGTGATTCCTGTCAAGGAATTCTTAGGTACATAAATCTTGGTAAATCCCAGTTTAGTAGCCTCATTGATGCGTTGCTCGATACGATTCACGCGCCGAATCTCTCCTGTCAAACCAAGTTCTCCTACAAAACATTCCTGAGGATTGGTTGGCTTGTCCTTGTAGCTCGAAGCAATGGCAACTGCAACGGCCAAGTCAATGGCAGGTTCATCCAATTTGACACCGCCAGCAGATTTTAGATAGGCGTCCTGATTTTGCAAGAGAAGACCTGCCCGCTTTTCAAAAACAGCCATAATCAAGCTAGCACGATTAAAATCAAGTCCCGTCGTCGTACGCTTGGCATTTCCAAACATGGTCGGTGTTACCAAAGCCTGAACCTCCGCCAAAATCGGACGCGTCCCTTCCATGGTCACAACGATTGACGACCCAGTCGCTCCGTCCAAACGCTCCTCTAGGAAAACTTGACTCGGATTGAGTACCTCAACCAGACCACCCGACTGCATCTCAAAAATCCCAATCTCATTAGTGGAGCCAAAACGGTTTTTGACCGCTCTCAAAATACGAAAAGTATGGTGGCGCTCCCCTTCAAAATAAAGCACTGTATCCACCATATGCTCCAACATACGAGGACCAGCCAAAGTTCCTTCCTTGGTCACATGGCCTACGATAAAGATGGCAATGTTATTGGTCTTAGCCAGTTGCATCAGTTCAGCCGTCACCTCACGCACTTGAGAAACAGATCCCTGCACCCCTGAAATCTCAGGAGACATAATAGTCTGGATGGAGTCAATAATGAGAAAGTCTGGTTGGATACGCTCCACCTCAGCACGAACACTCTGCATATTGGTCTCTGCATAAAGATAAAACTCACTATCAATATCTCCCAAGCGTTCTGCTCGTAACTTGATTTGCTGGGCAGACTCCTCCCCACTGACGTAGAGAACCGTTCCCACTTGAGACAACTGGGTTGAGACTTGTAAGAGAAGGGTTGATTTCCCAATCCCAGGATCCCCACCGATGAGGACAAGACTTCCTGGTACCACTCCGCCTCCAAGTACACGGTTGAATTCCTCCATCTCTGTCTTAGTTCGATTGACATTGATGGAAGTCACCTCAGCCAGTTTCATAGGCTTGGTTTTCTCACCTGTCAAGGACACACGCGCATTCTTGACCTCGGCAACCTCAACCTCTTCTACAAAGGAAGACCAAGACCCACAGTTGGGGCAACGTCCCAGATATTTAGGGGAATTATACCCACAATTTTGACATACAAATGTCGCTTTTTTCTTTGCGATGATAAACCTCTTTCTATATCTCTAACTCACACTCAATCACTTGGCAAAAATCAATCTTCTCATTTGGTACAAACTGACGCATGAGCATTCGATGGGCTACAACTACCACAGTTTGATGTTCCCGATACTTAGCCATGCATTCTAGAAAACGAGACTTCATCTCCGTAGCTGTCTCATATCGAATAGAACTATTAGGAAGTAATTCCCCCTTATTTTCTAGAAACATAGTACGAGCTTTTTCAAAATTATCTGTGCCACTTTCATAGACCTGCCATTCATGTAACAAAGGCTCTACTCTTAAAAGAAGACCCGTAGCACAAACCACATAAGAAGCCGTTTCTAAAGCTCTTGTGACTGCAGAAGATATGATTATTTCAGCTGAAGGAAGCAAGGGATTTTTGCTCAGTTCCTGAGCTTGCTGCCGTCCCTTATCAGACAAGGGTGCCAAATCTATCCCAAATCCCGTATAAGAACGCTCCTCTAACTCACGGTAATCTGGCTCCCCGTGACGGATAAAAATAATTTTCATATTAAGATCCCCATAAAACTATCCAATCTTGATTCCGCAATCTTGCCACTGCTTCAGTGTTTTAGAGAATTTCTTCTGGTTGGCAACTCCGACAGCAGACAAATCGACAGAAACCTGATAATTCTCCTTGGTAGCTGCCAAAACGGAAGCCTTAACACAGCCATTGCCATCTACCCCTATAAACTCTATGCTTTTAGCACCGGTTTCCTCTAAAAAATCTTTTAAATCTGGATTAGTAAAGCAAGAAGCTCGACGCTTCTAAAAGATACGAGAAGATACAAGCAGCAAGCCGGTCACAAATTTCTTCTTTCTGTCTTTTCTCACCTGTCAAGGACACACGCGCATTCTTTACCTCGGCAACCTCAACCTCTTCTACAAAAGAAGACCAAGACCCACAGTTGGGGCAACGCCCCAGATATTTAGGGGAATTATACCCACAATTTTGACATACAAATGTCGCTTTTTTTTGCGATGATAAACCTCTTTCTATATCTCTAACTCACACTCAATCACTTGGCAAAAATCAATCTTCTCATTTGGCACAAACTGACGCATGAGCATTCCGTGAGTTACAATGATAATAGTTTTATAATTTTTATATTTTTCCAAAGTTCTTAAAAAACGATGACGCATCTCCAGAGCTGTTTCATAGCGATAAGGAGAATCTTCAGGTAAACTTCCTTGATGTTTTAGATAATATTCATGAGCTACCAATACACTAGTTAAATCAGAGTTAGTACCATCTAAGTCTGGACGCCACTCATGAAAAAACGGCTCCACAAATAAGTCCAATCCTGTTTCAACCGCTATATAATGTGCTGTTTCTAAAGCCCTCGTCACAGACGATGAAATAATAATCTCTGCCTTTCCAAAACATGCAGTTTTAGCAACTTCTTTTGCCAGACTGCGACCTTTTCCTGTCAATGGTGCTAAATCACGACCAAAACCACTATAGAGTTGCGGATTTTCAAGTTTATCAAGCATACTATAATCTGGCTCCCCATGACGTACAAAGATAATCTTCATCCTAGTGCCCTGTCGATCCAAATCCACCAGTTCGCACGCCATCAGCCACATCTCCATCTGCAATTAAGAAAGGAGCAAAGACAGCCTGAACCACACGTTCCCCAACTTCAAGAACAACTTCTTGATTTGTAATATTCTTCATCTGCGCAAAAATATGCCCTTCATTCACAGGATTTCCATAATAATCCCCATCAATGACTCCAACTGAATTAATTAAAACCAAACCCTTCTTACGAGGATTTGAAGAGCGATCATAGAGGTAGAGAACCTCAGTCGGTTGCATATAAGCCTTAACCCCTGTCGGAACCAAGACAATCTCTCCTGGAGCAATAACCGTACGCACAGCAACCTTTAAGTCGTAACCAGCCGCATGCGCTGTCTCACGCTTGGGCAATAAATTTTCATCTGTAAAATTCGAAACCAATTCAAAACCACGAATTTTCATCATCTTCTCTTTTCTATTATCATTTATTCTAGATTATTCTATCTTATTTATTCGGAAAAAGCACGAAAAAAAGAGCACACAATTCAAATCGCTTAGGGCTGCTGGATTCCTCCCCTGACCCGCTTCACGCAGAACTGTTGCTCCACTATTTATTATATCACATTCCTATTCATTTTAAAAGCAAAATTATTTTTTTCGTCTATTTCTAAAAAAATTCTGCATAATAGCTGCGCATTCATCTTCCAAAATTCCCGTTTCAACCTCCACACGATGATTGAGACGCTCATCTGTCAAGATATCGTACAAACTCCCAGCAGCGCCAAATTTCTGGTTTTTAGCCCCATAGACCACGTTTGGAATACGGGCAAGTCCAATCGCCCCACTACACATGACACACGGCTCAATGGTCACAAAAAGCGTGCAATCCAGCAAGCGCCAGCTCTCCTCACTCAGGTTCGCATTCTCTATAGCCATAATCTCCGCATGCATAACCGCTCGCTGCAACTCCTCACGTGCATTATGCCCACGACCAATGATTTCACCGTCCTTGGCAATCACACAACCAATTGGAATTTCATCGTGTTCAAGAGCAATCTCAGCCTCTCTCAAAGCTTCCCTCATAAAGACTTCTTTTTCTTCAACTGTATAATTCATCAATTTCCCTTTTCCTACTTGTCAGTTTTATTATTATATCATGAATCCCAACACAAAAAAAGCCACCGAATGCGGTGACTTTATAGGGAGATTATTATGAAAAAGAAAAGTTTAGGATATTTGTTACAACAAGTTAGGAGGTCTTCTTGTAACTGTCTATAGTATACCCGACCTATCTTAAACAAATCTTAAAAATCTCTTAAGACCAAACACTTTCTAAAATATTTGTTTGTTCACGACCAGGACCTACTGAGAAAGTAGAAATACGAACGCCAACCAATTCACTCACACGACGAACATAGTTACGTGCATTCTCAGGAAGATCTTCCAAATTACGAACTCCGGTGATATCTTCTGACCAACCTGGCAATTCTTCATAGATAGGCTTGCAACGTTTTAATTGCTCAAGACTAGCTGGATAGTAGTCAATACGTTGACCATCAAGATCATAGGCCACACAGATTTTCACAGTATCTAACCACTCAAAACATCAATAGAATTCAATGAAAGATTGGTAATCCCAGATACACGACGGCTGTGACGCATCACAACTGAGTCAAACCAACCCACACGACGTGGACGACCAGTTGTTGTACCATATTCATGGCCTACTTCACGGATACGTTCTCCCACTTCATCAAACAACTCAGTTGGGAAAGGACCATCTCCTACACGACTGGTATAGGCTTTACATACACCTACAACCTTGTCAATCTTGCTTGGACCGACACCAGAACCAATTGTCACACCACCAGCTACAGGGTTTGATGATGTAACAAATGGATAGGTCCCTTGGTCAATATCGAGCATGACACCTTGTGCCCCTTCAAAAAGAACACGTTTACCGTTATCAAGCGCATCATTCAAAATAACAGATGTATCTGTCACATACTTCTTGATTTGTTGACCATATTCGTAATACTCTTCAAAAATATCATCGAAAGCAATCGCTTTACTGTCATACAATTTTTCAAAGAGACGATTCTTTTCAGCAAGGTTACGTTCTAAACGCTCACGGAAAATATCTTTATCCAAAAGATCTGCAATACGAATCCCAACACGAGCAGCCTTGTCCATATAAGCTGGACCAATTCCCTTAATTGTAGTACCAATCTTATTGTCGCCCTTAGCTTCTTCTTGCAAACGGTCTAACTCGATATGATAAGGCAAAATAACATGCGCGCGATCAGAAATACGCAAGTTATCAGTTGTCACACCCTCCTCATGAAGATAGCTCAACTCTTTTACAAGAGATTTAGGATTTACAACCATACCATTCCCAATAACAGAGATTTTTTCAGGGAAGAAAATTCCAGATGGAATCAAGTGCAACTTAAATTTCTTACCATCAATCACAATCGTGTGACCTGCATTATCACCACCTTGGTAACGTGCAATCACTTCTGCATTCGCTGAAAGGAAGTCTGTAATCTTCCCTTTACCTTCATCACCCCATTGGGTACCTACAACAACAACTGAAGTCATAATCTTGTCTGAGCCCTCAGGCTCTTCCTTTCTCACATACATGGCAGGACTCTCACCTGCAATTATATCTTACAATTTATTATAAGAAAAAATCGCCTTTTTATCAAGAAGAAACAATAGAAAGATTTGCTATTTCCAACTATTAAAAAAATGATTTTAGAAAAAAATTACCAGCTATTTATTGTTATATTGCCATAAAAAAAGTAAGTTTGTTCGAAATTAACTCAAAACATCTCAACAAGAAATAAATCCCTTGATTCATTATCAATTTTTTTCAAGATACAAACGATAAGCAACACGATAATGGTAAACAATAAAATTCCGATGACTCACAATACGATATCGGACAAGATAATAAATCAAAAAAATTTAAAAATGAAACATGTTCCCAATCAAAAATGATCACCAAAGAAAGTAGCATACTCTTCTTCGATACTGTCATAGAAAATCAGTCATCTGATCATAAATACTTTTGTAGCATAAATATATACTCCTTTTCTTTTTTTATGACTTTATTCTAACAAAAAAATTTTAATCATATCATTATCAATTCCTGAATTGTTA
>BNJS01000447.1_pt1:0-50000 | contig 224241 bp, 277 predicted proteins | sample 8540461 | NCBI WGS metagenome assembly BNJS01 (sample SAMD00202454, study PRJDB9452) | human saliva metagenome | isolation source: human saliva | place: Japan | reverse complement strand
TCCTTCTTCGGCTCCTAGTGCCAAGGCATCCACCGTGCGCCCTTATTAACTTAACCTTATTTTCTGACCTTTCAGTCATAAACTCTTATTAATACTACAGCGTTTTTCGGTTTATTTTTCTTGTTACTATTTGATATAGATATTCAATTTTTCAATGTGCATTACTTGGTGATCTCTCACCAATGGAGCCTAGCGGGATCGAACCGCTGACCTCCTGCGTGCAAAGCAGGCGCTCTCCCAGCTGAGCTAAGGCCCCACAAGACCTCTCAAGACTAAACAAGACCAATGCGCAGTTCCTTTTCCTTAGAAAGGAGGGTGATCCAGCCGCACCTTCCGATACGGCTACCTTGTTACGACTTCACCCCAATCATCTATCCCACCTTAGGCGGCTGGCTCCTTACGGTTACCTCACCGACTTCGGGTGTTACAAACTCTCGTGGTGTGACGGGCGGTGTGTACAAGGGTCCCGGGAACGTATTCACCGCGGCGTGCTGATCCGCGATTACTAGCGATTCCTGACTTCATGTAGGCGAGTTGCAGCCTACAATCCGAACTGAGACTGGCTTTAAGAGATTAGCTTGCCGTCACCGGCTTGCGACTCGTTGTACCAGCCATTGTAGCACGTGTGTAGCCCAGGTCATAAGGGGCATGATGATTTGACGTCATCCCCACCTTCCTCCGGTTTATTACCGGCAGTCTCGCTAGAGTGCCCAACTAAATGATGGCAACTAACGATAGGGGTTGCGCTCGTTGCGGGACTTAACCCAACATCTCACGACACGAGCTGACGACAACCATGCACCACCTGTCACCTCTGTCCCGAAGGAAAGCTCTATCTCTAGAGCGGTCAGAGGGATGTCAAGACCTGGTAAGGTTCTTCGCGTTGCTTCGAATTAAACCACATGCTCCACCGCTTGTGCGGGACCCCGTCAATTCCTTTGAGTTTCAACCTTGCGGTCGTACTCCCCAGGCGGAGTGCTTAATGCGTTAGCTACGGCACTAAACCCCGGAAAGGGTCTAACACCTAGCACTCATCGTTTACGGCGTGGACTACCAGGGTATCTAATCCTGTTTGCTCCCCACGCTTTCGAGCCTCAGCGTCAGTTACAAGCCAGAGAGCCGCTTTCGCCACCGGTGTTCCTCCATATATCTACGCATTTCACCGCTACACATGGAATTCCACTCTCCCTCTTGCACTCAAGTTAAACAGTTTCCAAAGCGTACTATGGTTAAGCCACAGCCTTTAACTTCAGACTTATCTAACCGCCTGCGCTCGCTTTACGCCCAATAAATCCGGACAACGCTCGGGACCTACGTATTACCGCGGCTGCTGGCACGTAGTTAGCCGTCCCTTTCTGGTAAGATACCGTCACAGTGTGAACTTTCCACTCTCACACTCGTTCTTCTCTTACAACAGAGCTTTACGATCCGAAAAACCTTCTTCACTCACGCGGCGTTGCTCGGTCAGACTTCCGTCCATTGCCGAAGATTCCCTACTGCTGCCTCCCGTAGGAGTCTGGGCCGTGTCTCAGTCCCAGTGTGGCCGATCACCCTCTCAGGTCGGCTATGTATCGTCGCCTTGGTGAGCCGTTACCCCACCAACTAGCTAATACAACGCAGGTCCATCTGGTAGTGATGCAATTGCACCTTTTAAACAGTTGTCATGCAACAACTGCTATTATGCGGTATTAGCTATCGTTTCCAATAGTTATCCCCCGCTACCAGGCAGGTTACCTACGCGTTACTCACCCGTTCGCAACTCATCCAGAGAAGCAAGCTCCTCCTTCAGCGTTCTACTTGCATGTATTAGGCACGCCGCCAGCGTTCGTCCTGAGCCAGGATCAAACTCTCATTAAAAGTTTGAGTTCTCACTCATTTCTGTCACTGACAGATTTATTGTTTTTCATTGTTCAGTACTACAACCTTAGTTGTAGTGCCCTGCACATTGGTTCGTCTTGTTCAGTTTTCAAAGGTCTTTGTCACTAACTTCTCTCAAGTGACAACTATATTAGTATATCACAGCTACTTTCACTTGTCAACACTTTTTTGAAACTTTTTTTAATTTTTTTCAATCAGTATTTCATCTGCAACATACCATAGTCCGTACGGGATTCGAACCCGTGTTACCGCCGTGAAAAGGCGGTGTCTTAACCCCTTGACCAACGGACCAGAGCTGTTATTTTCAACTCTTACTATTATACCCACTTTTCTAACTTTGTCAACACCTTTTTTAATCTTTTTTATGTTTTTTTGTATAACTTCCTAATGAGTACGGATATCAAACTCTTTAAACACAATACGTAAGTCTCTTAATACTCTTTGACGCCCTCGGAAGCGTTCATTTCTTAAGACGCGTTCTAACTCTTCTTGTTTGTCTTTACTTTGTTTGTTTCTATAATCTCTTAGTGTCTCATGAAAGAGATAATACTCATCTAGCCACAGACCGCCCTCACTGATACGATGACTAAGCTCACCTACTTCTTCATAAGGTTCTTTATCATATCTTCGTTTTTGACTTTCCTGCTTACGGATATAATCTAAAATGCGATTACGGAACTTAGTTTTGAAATATTTACGTAAACGTGGCATATCTTCTGATAATCTTTCTTCTCTACTGATCAATTCATGTAAGCAAATCATTCCCTCTTGGTCCCAATCAGATAACTCCCATAAATGAAGGTAATATTCATTTCTACACTTGTACACAATCCCTTGGACTTCTTCATATAATTCTTTAAGCATTATGTTCCCCTTTCTAGATACAGTTTAACAAATAAAGAAACATTTTTGTCCTATTTTCCCGTTCTGTTCTCTCTACCTCCTCAACTGCACAAAAAAGAGAGGTCTTGCCTCTCTCAGGGTTATTTTTCATCATTCATTTTTGACTTCACTTCATCATAAGATAATGCATGAGATTCCTCTTCTACTGTTTCAGGCATCTTTCCTGTTTCGTAAAGAGATTTAATTTGTGTACTATCCAATGTTTCGTATTTCAATAATGCTTCTGCAATCAGTTTGTGAGTTTCACGATTTGACTGAATAATTTCAGCAGCTTTATTTCGTGCTTCATTCAATAATGATCGAACCTCTTCGTCAATTTCATAAGCTGTTTGTTCTGAAATTGATTTTTGAGGACTCTGTGCACCAAACATAGCATGGTTTCCTTCATATTGTACTGGGCCAAGTTTTTCACTCATACCATATTCAGTGACCATTGCACGCGCCATCTGTGTAGCTTGTTCAAAGTCGTTTGAAGCTCCTGTAGTTTGGACATTAAAGATAATTTCTTCAGCTACACGTCCACCCATCAAGCCAGCCAATTGCTCTTTCATATCTTCTTTAGAAAGAAGCATTTGGTCTTCTTTAGGAAGTGCAATCATATAACCACCTGCACGTCCACGTGGTACGATGGTAACTTTATGAACAACACGGGCATTCGACAAGACTAGACCAACAATGGTATGTCCTGCCTCATGGTAGGCAACTAATTCACGTTCTTTTTGTGACACTGTCTTATCTTTCTTAGAAGGTCCCGCAATAACTCTATCTTCTGCTTCATCAATATCTGAAGCATCAATAACTGACTTGTTGCGACGGGCAGCAACTAAGGCTGCCTCATTTAGAACGTTTTCCAAATCAGCACCAACAAAGCCTGGAGTTTGTTGAGCCACTAATTTCAAATCAACATCTTCTGCTAAAGGCTTGTTCTTAGCATGAACTTTCAAGATTGCTTCACGACCTTTAACATCAGGGCGACCAACCAAGACTTTTCTATCAAAACGTCCTGGACGCAGAAGGGCAGGGTCAAGTACATCTGAACGGTTTGTCGCAGCAATGACGATAATCCCTTCATTTCCCTCAAAACCATCCATCTCAATCAAAAGTTGGTTCAAGGTTTGTTCACGTTCGTCATTACCTCCGCCAAGACCAACTCCACGTTGACGTCCAACAGCATCAATTTCATCTATAAAGATGATAGCTGGTGCTGCTTTTTTGGCATCTTCAAAAAGAGAACGAACACGACTGGCTCCAACTCCGACAAACATTTCTACAAAGTCAGAACCTGAGATACTAAAGAATGGAACACCTGCTTCTCCGGCGACTGCTTTAGCAAGCAAAGTCTTACCTGTTCCTGGAGGTCCCTCTAGAAGGACACCTGCTGGAATACGGGCTCCAAGTTTTGTAAATCGTTTGGGATCTTTTAAAAATTCAACAACTTCAACTAGTTCTTGTTTTTCTTCCTCAGCTCCAGCAACATCTGAAAATCTTACTTTAATATCTTCTTTATTTGCAGCTTTAGCCTTACTACGTCCAAAACTCATTGGGTTACGGCCATTATTTCCTCCCATATTTCCCATCATAGAAAATAGGAAGAAGAAAAGAATTCCGAATGGCACAATGGATACAAGAATATTAATCCACATACCACTTGAACTTTCATGCTTAATAGTTACTTCCGCTTTATGGTCAGAAGCAAGCTTTTGCAATTCTGATACTGTGGTATCAGAGGGAAGAATAATACTTGAAAATTTCTCTACTGTTGTAGCAGAAGGAGAAAAAAAACGAATGCCTGTCTCTTCTTTACTTTTTTTAGGATTTTTATAAACACCTGAAACTTCGATAACACTGCCATTTGGTTGGTAAGTCAATTCTTTTACATTGTCATCGGTAATTTCTTTTACCAATTCTGTATAATTAATTTGCTCACTTTTCCCTGCAACACTACCTGTACTAAAATACTGGTAACTTGTAACTAGGAAAAAAATAAGTAATAACCATAGAAAAGGATTTTTAATTAAACCATTATTTTGTTTTTTCATTAAAAATTGTTCTTTCTAATTTGAATATACTTCTTCTTTCAACACTCCAACATAAGGAAGGTTACGATAGTTTTCTTTGTAGTCTAAACCATAACCTACTACAAACTCATTTGGGATAGTAAAGCAGGTATAGTCTGCCTCAATTTCTACAACACGTCCTTCTGGTTTATCCAACAAGGTTACAATGTTAACAGAAGCAGCCTCTCTTGCTTTAAACATATCTCTTAAACTCTTCAAAGTTTGACCTGTATCAATGATATCTTCTACAAACAGAACATGTCTTCCTTTGATATCTTGAGTCACATCTTGCTTGATATTAATGACACCACTACTTGCTGTTCCACCATGGTAGCTAGAAACCATCATGAAGTCCATTTCAATATGTGTATCAATATGTTTAACCAATTCAGCCATAAAAGGGATAGATCCTTTTAAAATCCCAATTAAAATCGGATTTTTTCCTGCATAATCTTTAGTTAGTTGGGCACCTAATTTTTTAGCAGCTTCTGTAATTTCATCGTGTGAAACGAGAATTTTTTTAATATCGTTTTCTAACATTTTTTTACCTATCTATTTTTTCTATATAAAGTACAGTGTTCATTATATCATTTTTCGTGTTTTTACTCAAATTACTGGTCGCAATTCCCAAAATTGAGACAATTTCACCAAATTGCTCAATAATCAGAGCTGATTTTCGCTTTTCCATAGGGATTTTCAAATCAATAAATAGACGTCTGAGTTTTTTTCTATGCCCATTTTGAATCAAAAAATCTCCTGTTTTTCGATGACGAATGTGTATGGATGTTTCCCGTGAAACAGGTATTTGTTGAATTGATTCACCTTCTAAAGGAAGTCCAAAGGAAAATAAATAACCTTGGTAAGATACCTGATTTTGATAGTGTAACACAAGTTCATCTTCCTTTTCATCAGCCTGCGGACTGATTTTACAAATCTGAAACTGTTGATACTCTTTTTACTAATTCATAACCATTTTTTTAAGCGGATGACGATACTGGCTTTTTAGTTTTTAAAATTTGTCGAACTTCTTCAAACTGAGCTTTTGTAAGATTCAAATCTGGAAAACGATTCAGATAAGTTTGAAGTAAAACTCTTTGTGTAGACTCAGAGTAAGACAATAGCTGCTCTAAATTTTCTACATCAATATTCTTTGATAATTCAGCTATAGCTAAGTCATAATCTAAAATTTCATTGCTGATGCTTAAGATTGCATCTCTAAATCGAGGATTTTCTTTTTCTAATTCTGGTAAATAAGAATTTCGAATACGATTGCGAAAATAATGATTTTCCTGATTTGATGTATCTTCAAAAGTGAAAAAAATTGATGGGAAAGTCTTTTTTTCTGAAAATGCAAGAAGGGACGAATGATTTCTATCTCTCCGACTACTTGCTTCTCCTTAATTCCTGATAGATAGCGCAAACGAGTACCTCGAATCAAACGCATCAAAATCGTTTCCACCTGGTCATCAGCATGGTGGGCAGTGACTAAGGCTGTCGCACCTGTCTTTTTCATGACCTCTTGAAAAAAATCATAACGAAAATTTCGAGCACGCGCTTCAGAAAATTCTCCTGAAAAATTGCTGATATAAATAGGAAGCTCTGCTTCAGCAGCCAACTTCCTTAATTCCTGTTCTTCCCAATCTGATTCTACTCTCTGCTTATGATTAACATGAGCTAGAATCAATTCAATTTCTAACTCTTTTTTATACGTAGATAATACCTTAAATAGAAACATAGAATCTAATCCACCAGAAAGAGCTAGCACCACCTTAGTATGTTTTTTGAAATATCCCTTCTTGAGAAAATGATTTAAAAAATCTTGTTCCCTCATTTTAGAACCTCATAAACATCCTTGGCTATCTTAGAAATCGTATCATAATCAGAATTTTTAGTGAAAATAGAAAGAATAAATGGAGAATCTGCATAGACAACACCCTGTATCATGCTCAAATTCGTCCGCATCCCCAATTTTATGAGCTACCTTCACAGAAACACCTTTGGCAATTCGCTCATTATCAAAATCTGTTTTGAGTCAAAGACTCCAATACAAATCCATTTTGATTATAAATAGCTTCCATAACCTTCCCAGCCATTTTTAGAAGAAATCAATTTTTTTCTTTTGAATCCCAATCATCTCCCATAATAGCAGACATCTTGGATTTGAATGTGGCATCAGATTGGTTTGAAATGTAATATCCCAATATATTATGAGCTACATTATCCGATTCTTTAGCTACTTTTGTTATTAAGTCCTTGAGAGAATATTCTTTATTATCCTCTTTTTTAGGGAGGCTACCACTTCCCTCTGGTTTATAAGAACCTGGAAAATCATTGACTGCAGATACGTATTTTACAGTCGTATCTAACTGATAAAGTCCCTCATTTATTTTTTCTTGCGTATAGTAGAGATAAGGTAGTTTTAAAACACTAGCTGCATACATCTTTTCATCTTGATTGATACCAGCTTCTTTTCCAGTAGTCAGTTGCTTAACATAAATAGAAAATGAATCTTTCTGATATTTTTCAGATAACATTTCTTGGACTTTACTCATCCGATTATCTTCTTCAGAAGTTGATTCTTTATCTACCCATCCAGCTTGATCAATATGTAGAAATTCTCTTCCTTCTACAAACATGGTCTTATCGATTGATACTTGCGAATAAGCTGATAAGGATGATTTCACTTCTTTTAAATCATAAGGACTATTGTACAGTTTAAAATCAGATTCTAACCATACTTTTTTTATTGTTGGAGTTACCTCTGACTGATCATATAAAAATCGTTTGTCTGCAGCAATAAATTGATGGTTGGATAACTTAAATACTGGAATTCCTTGTTTATTTAAACGCCACTCGGTTATTTGAAAACTTGTTTTTGGAGTCAATTTTCCAGATTCCACTACTAAATCTTCATTCGCATAAACAGGAACCTCTCCATAAACCATGGGAGAACTTAATTTTTCTCTAAAATAAATACCAAAGTCAGATTGTGAAAGGTAATAAATTTCTTTCGAAGTATAGACAACTTCTTTTTCTGTGCTAACGACTTTTGAAACTAGTCAAAAAAACTCGGTAGCAACAAAAATAATTAAGAATTTACGCATTCTTCCTTTCCTTTTTCTTCTTGTAAACGCAATAATTGATTTTTATCAGCCAACTCTTCTAGCTTTTTTTCATCCGATAGACTCAAAAAAATTGCTCAATTACATCTAATAAATTTTCCATTTTATCACCTTGGGAGCAAGTCAGGAATCGTATAAACAGCTTCCCGATTCTTAGAATAATAATATTTTGCACGCATGTATTTAGCAGCGTAATCTTCATCTTTCAACTTTGTAGCAAAAAGCTGTCTCTTTCTCCTTTTTCCTCACTCAAGGTTTTGATACTGAGTTTGCAAGTCTGATAACTGTTGACGTCTTTGGAGTAATTGGTGATAGCTTTGAGCAAGATTATAAGTTGGTAAAATGAACAATAAAAATCATCAAAATAAGAACCCAACCCATGAAACGATTACGTTTTTGTCGTTCCTTCATCAGATAGCGACGACGTTGATGTTCATTTTGAATAAAAGAATTATTCAATTGTACGATATTTTTAGACATTTTCTTCTACCCGTGTTTCACTGATAATTTCATACATGCCTGCTGCATCTTCTTTTTTTGTACTATCTTTCATCTCCAGTACTTTTTACAAGTAGCAACTTATTTGCCAAAAGCGAATTTCAACTTGGTCATTAACTTTCAAATCCGTTGAACTTTTTGCCAAGATTCCATTTACCTTGATTCTACCTTTATCTGCTACTTCTTTTGCGACTGTACGACGCTTGATAATTCTTGATACTTTTAAATATTTGTCTAATCTCATTTTTATTACCTCAAATTATTATTGTACCATTTTTTTATCTATTTTATAGAAGAAAAAAATGTTAAAAGGGAATTGCCTTCTTTCGACTCTTTTTATCTCTAATAAACTTTCTCCAAAAAAATGAGCAGACCTTCTAAAAATTTCATAGTCCTTTCTTGTTTCGGACATCAAATACAACTTCCATTAATCCCTTTATTCTCAGCTATAGCCCGCTTTTAAGTTCGTTGCGGATAAAGCTTTAAAATAATCTTGAGCTAAAAACAGTCGTTGAGTGACTTTTTCAAATTGAACTGTAATCTTATTATCTTTTCTTTCCACACGTTGAACAAATACCTTATCAAGATAAGACTTAACCAAACCAATCTCTAAAAGATAGGCAACCACATCTGGGTATTCTCCAAAGCGGTCCATCAACTCTTCTTGTAACTCTTCATAATTGACACGGTTGTCAATTTGACGAATTTTCTTGTAAATTTCAATCTTATGTCGTTGATCAGAAATATAAGTATCAGGAAGATAGGCATCAATTTGCAAAATCAACTCAGCATTCCCTCTGGTTCTTGTATTAGTGTTAGCATTACCGTTTCGTTTAGCAATAGCTTCTTCTAGTAACTGCGAATACAATTCAAAACCAACAGAATCAATAAAACCAGACTGGGATTTGCCTAAAAGATTTCCTGCTCCACGAATCGAAAGATCTCGCATAGCAATCTTAAATCCGGAGCCCAATTCTGTAAATCCTTTAATTGCTTCTAATCTCTTTTCAGAAACTTCACTGATTGATTTTTCTGGACGATACATGAGATAGGCATAAGCAATACGATTACTACGACCGACTCTTCCTCTTAACTGATACAAGGTTGACAAGCCCATATGGTCCGCATTTTCAATAAATAAAGTATTGGCATTTGGAATGTCCACCCCTGTCTCAATAATGGTAGTTGTCACCAAAATATCATACTGACCTTCAATGAAATCCAGTAGAGTATTTTCTAACTGAATCTCACTCATTTGCCCATGAACATAACCAATCGAAGCCTCTGGAATCAACTCCTGTAATTCTGAAACCTTCTGATCAATTGTGTCAACTTTATTGTAAAGATAGTAAACTTGACCTCCACGCTCCATTTCACGCAAAACAGCATCACGAATGACACTATCATTTTTTCCAAAACATAGGTCTGAACAGGATAGCGATTAGTCGGCGGAGTTTCAATAACAGACAAATCTCTGATTCCCAGCATAGACATGTGAAGGGTACGAGGAATTGGCGTTGCTGTCAAGGTCAGGACATCTACTTGTTTTTTCAGTTCTTTCAAGGTTTCCTTATGCTTGACACCAAATCGCTGTTCCTCATCAATAATCATCAAGCCCAAATCAGCAAAACACAACATCTTTTGACAAAACACGATGTGTTCCAATCAAAATATCAACTTGACCCTTTTTCAATTTTTCAAGTGTTTCAGTCTGCTCTTTTTTACTTCTAAAGCGACTCAACACATCAATATTAACTGCAAAATTTTGGAATCGTTCCTTAAAATTCGTATAGTGCTGTTGCGCTAAAACCGTCGTCGGAACTAGAACGACAACCTGTTTGTGATCATTGACTGCCTTAAAGGCTGCACGCATAGCAACTTCAGTCTTTCCAAAACCAACATCCCCAACTAAAAGTCGATCCATTGGCTGAGAAGCCTGCATATCTCTCTTGATTTCCTCAATACTACGAAGTTGATCATCCGTTTCAACATAAGGGAAGGCATCATCAAAAGCATGTTGATCTTCATCATCAGCTGAGAAAGCAAAACCCTTCAACTGACTACGCTCAGAATAAAGTTTGATTAAATCGTCAGCTATATCCTCTACCTGGTTCTTAACTTTTTGCTTGGCTTTTTTAAAATGACCGTCATTTAATTTATTGAGTTTTAGGAGCTTTCCCATCACTTGAAATATATTTGGACAGTAACTGAATCTGCTCTACTGGGATGGAAATTTGATCCCCATTTTGATACTGGACACTGACATAATCGCGGTGAATCCCCTTGATTTCAATGGTTTCAATTCCTAGATATTGACCAATCCCATGGATATGATGGACAACGTAATCTCCTTTTTCAAGTTCATTGTAATCTTTTAATCTCTCTGCGTTTGAAACATGTTGTCTTCGAAAACGACGTTTCAATTTCTTTTGAAAAATCTCATGTTCAGTAATCAATAAAATCTTTTCATCTACAAAATGAAAACCATGTCTGAGATTCCCCTCAATTAAGTTTACAGATTCTTTACAAATACTTGACTTATCTCTGGAAACCAATTTTATCTGATATTCCTCTAAAAACATCCTCCAATGTTTTTACTTCCCATTGAATTGCTAGACTGCAGAATAATAGTGTAATCCATTTTTTTGTATCGCTCAATTTCTTCTTTTAGAAAAGAAAATTGATTGAAAAAAACTCCTGCATAGGGATATTGATTAAATTGATAAATTTGGTCAAACTTGAGATTTCCTAACCCCTTTTGCAGATTAGAGAAAAAAAGGTAACTGGACTCTGTTTTTTTATAGATTTGCTCTGTATCAGCAAAAATACTGCATCTCAGAAAAATGCTTTACTGTTCTGTAATTCTTCTGTAAAAGTATTGTGCTAATTCTCTTTCAAAGACTTCATACTGATTCATCAATTTTCTGATAATCATCAAAAGAATATTGGGAGTATCTTTTTTTCAATATAGTCAAAAACAGTCCATGTCTTTGTCATAACACAAAGATAAAAAAACTTTCCTGAATCTAGAATGAATTTGTTTTTTTGATGAAAAACTTGAAAAAAATTTCTTCTAAGTATGATTTTAAAAATAGGTGATAAGGTCTTTTGAAATTTGCTTTTTTTCTAAAAGCTGACTGACCTCGTTGATAATCCTTTTTCTCAAAAAGCATATCACTAGCTGGAAAGATGGTGAGTTCTGTCTGATTTTTCTTTCGATAATTGTGTTTCGACTTCAAATGACCTGATACCATCAATTTCATCACCAAAAAACTCAATTCGGCAAGGTTCTAACTGGGATATTTCAAAAAAATATCTAAAATATCTCCTCGCAGACTAAATTCGCCTTGAGTTTGTACTTGTGTAACTTTTCGATAGCCCTATTTCCTTTTAACTGATGGATAAGCGCGTGTTGGTCATATTCTTCACCAACTGATATTTTTACAATACTATCTTTGAATACATTGGGAGACGGTAAAATCAATCGGCTTGCTGCGATATTACAAACTAAAATCCCTTTCTTAGATGAATCAGTCAAAAAACGCAAGGCTTCAACCCGTGAAATGATTTTTTCTTGTGAAGACATCAAAAACTCGACCATAGGGGAGTCATCTACCAAAAAAATGGATAGACAAAGTTCCTCACCCAAGATAGAGATAAGATCACTAACAAGTCCTTCTGCTTCTCCATAAGTTGACGTCAATAACACAATCTTATCTTCTTTTCTCTAAACTACTTGCAATTGCTAAAGAGCCTTTTAGTAGACGTTGATAAACCAAGTATTAGTTGTCTTTTCTTATCTGTCAGATTTTGATGCCATTTTTTGATCTGATTATTTTCTAAGAATAAATCTAATAAGGTCACCATTTATCCGTTATACCTCTGCATTGTTTTCTCAAAATTTTTCTCTTGTAAATAGTAGTTTACAGAATCGTCAACTTTGTCAATAGACTGTAAAATACCAATATAATCATCCTTGTCAAATGTACTCAAAACATGATGAACAACTGACATACCATTTTTAGGTCTTCCGATTCCAATCTTAACACGATTAAAGACCTGAGTTCCTATATGTTGAATAATAGACTTGATACCATTATGACCACCTGCTGAGCCTTTTGCTCTTAAACGAATTTTCCCAACTTCCATGTCAAGGTCGTCGTAAATGACGAGTAAATCTTCAATATCCAAACCATAGTAAGTCAATAAAGCATGAACTGCTTTTCCACTTTCATTCATAAAGGTCGTTGGTTTGACCAGATAAATTTTTTCTCCATTTAGGAAAAAGGATGCTAGGTCAGCTTGAAATATCTTATCGTGTGTAAAAGTGACATTCTGTTTTCTTCGCTAGTTGGTCAATCAACATAAAACCAACATTGTGTTTTGTTTCAAAATATTTATCCCCTGGATTTCCCTAATCCTACAAGTAATTTGGTCATTTATTTTTCCTTTCAAAAGCCAAAAGGGTTGGAATTTTTTTCCAACCTAATTGACACTATTTATTAAATTTTTTAGACATTAAAGCGGAATTCCATGATATCGCCATCTTGAACGATATATTCTTTTCCTTCTTCACGCAAGCGTCCAGCTTCTTTTACGGCCTTTTCAGATCCGTATTTCACTAGATCCTCATATGACATGGTTACTGCACGAATAAATCCTTTTTCAAAGTCTGAGTGGATAATACCAGCTGCTTGAGGAGCCTTCATACCACGTTTGAAGGTCCAAGCGCGAACTTCTTTTTCACCAGCTGTGAAATAAGTTCCCAGTCCAAGCAAGTGGTAAGCTGCACGAGTCAACTTGTCAACGCCTGATTCTGTCAAACCAAGTGCTTCAAGAAACTCTTGCTTATCTTCATCGTCTAACTCAGAAATTTCTTCCTCAGCACGCGCAGAAATAACGACTACTTCAGCATTTTCTGTCGCTGCAAATTCACGAATTTGTTTAACATAGTCGATAGAGTCAGGATCTGAAACCACATCCTCGTCCACATTCGCTACATAAAGAACTGGTTTAGTCGTCAACAGGAAGAGACCTTTGACAACTTTTTGTTCTTCATCTGTAAATTCGATGGTACGAGCTGATTTTCCATCTTCAAGGACTGGTTTAATCTTTTGAAGAACATTAAACTCTGCTACTGATTCTTTATCTTTTTGCGTACGTGCCATCTTTTCTACACGCGCATAGCGTTTATTAACTGATTCTAAGTCAGCAAGAATCAATTCCAGGTTAATGGTATCAATATCTGCAAGTGGATCCACAAAGGCATCTTCACGTCCTTGCTCGCGCATGACATTTTCATCATCAAAAGCACGAACTACATGAACAATCGCATCTACTTCACGGATATTGGCCAAGAATTTATTCCCTAGTCCTTCTCCTTTTGAAGCTCCTTTTACAATCCCTGCAATATCTGTAAATTCAAATGTTGTTGGAACTGTCTTTTTAGGAGTAATCATTTCAGTTAGTTTTTGTAGGCGTTCATCTGGAACTTCTACCATTCCAACGTTTGGATCAATCGTCGCAAATGGGTAGTTTGCTGCCTCTGCTCCTGCTTTTGTAATTGCATTAAATAGTGTTGATTTACCAACGTTTGGCAAACCAACGATACCTGCTGTTAAAGCCATATTTTCTCATTCTCCGTTTTCATTTCAATCCCTAATATTATAACACAAAAAGGGAAAACTTGCTAACCCTCTAACTAAGGGTTACTCAGTCAATAATTTTATTCATTTTTTTCGATCAAAAATCATAGCGTCCCATCATGACAACATGGTCACAATTACTACATTTAATTTTGATATCTGCTCCTACACGTGTAATTTCCCAACGATTTGCTTTTTTACCTGTTGACTTGATTGTACAAGCATGTGGTTTTTTCATCTCAACAAAATTTCCAACTTGATACATACTACTCTCCTTTTCTTTTTCGATTATATCATAAAAGAGGCGAGCTAGGCTCAACCTCTTTCACTTAATTTGTACGAACTGGGGTGATGAGCTGCATGAAGTCCTCATCAGTATCTGCTGGCACAAGAGTAAATGGACGAACAGCTGAGATAAAGCTAATAGTCACCTTTTCGCTATTTAAAGCTTTAAGAGAATCAATCAAGTAAGTTGGGTTGAAACTAATAGTCAAATCTTCACCAGTAACCTGATCAGTATCGATTTCTTCGTTTACTTTTACCAACTTCTGGAGAGTGAACATGGGCGCTAACAATCCCATCTTTTAATTTCAAGTTTCACAGTACCATTTTGAGTCGCACTTGATAAAAGACGAGCACGTTCCATTGACTGGCGTAAGTTTACAACATCAAAAGTAATAGTAGTGTTAAAGTCTGTTGGAATCAAACGATCTGTATCAGGATAGTTTCCTTCTAGGAGACGAGTATAGAAGCTAATATTTTCGCTTCTAAAGAGGATTTGGTTATTGGCAAAGAAAATCTCTACAGTTTCGATATCATCTGTAAATACCGCTGAAAATTCGCGTAGAGAACGGCTAGGAATGACAACATCAAAATCATCACTATTTTTCTCAAGCGTTAATTTTTTCTGGCTTAGACGATGAGAGTCTGTTGCCACTGTTTTTAGCTCCTTGTGTTGACTCAATACAAAATGAACACCTGTTAAAATTGGACGACTTTCTTGTGTACTTGCAGCAAAAGCTGTTTCATTGATAATTTTCTTGAGTAATTTTGTTTCAAGAACCAAAGGAGTGCTTGCTGAAATTTCTTGGATTCGTGGGTACTGTTCGCTATCTTTTCCTTTTAGGGTAATTTCTGATTTTGCCACTGGTTAAAACAATTTGATTTTGTTCAATTTCTTTAAAATCAAGAGTCACATCAGGTAGACTAGATACCACATTGATAAAGAAAGAAGCTTCAAGAAGGATCGAACCTAAAGAAGTAATTAACAAACCAGCATCTTCATTTTTTTGAGAAATAAAATTTTCAATTGAAATTTGACCATTTGAACCAATTAAAGTAACACCTTCATTGGTCACGTCAATTTTTACAGTTGATAAAATAGGAATGGCATTTTTAGAACTAATAGCTCTCTTAGTAGTATTTAATGCTTGTAGAAATAAATTTTTTTATTAATTGAAAAAAATGAATCATGGATTCTCCTTTATTTATTTTTAGTATTAGAAGGATAATAGTAATAATAGAGTCTGTGAAATCTGTGGAAAACAGACTTTAAACAGCTCATATCAAGTTTTTTAGCTTGTTTAAAAAATGTGGATAAAAAAGATAAAAAAAGCGAAAAGTTATCCACAAGTTATTTAATTTTTCTTTTTGATTGATTCAATTTCTAAACGTAAATTATCGTCTTCATCAATCAAAGATTTAATTTTTAGCATGGGCATGAATGACTGTTGTATGATCTTTTTCCACCAAATTCCTTTCCCAATTTTTTTGGAAGACTATTATCTGTTAGTTCTCTAGATAAATACATGGCTACTTGACGGGCTAAACACAATATTTTGAAGACGTCTACTTCCCTTCATTTCTTTGACACTAACACCATAAAAATTACCTACTTCATTTTGGATTTTATCAATTGGGATGACGAGTATTTGGCTAACATCTTGTTTTGCGAGCTCTAATAGCTTCTGCAGCAATATCAATAGTGATATCCTTTGATTTTTCTTTTTACTCTAGCAATTAAAGTGATGTCGTTGATTGCTCCTTCAAGATCTCGAACATTTGAATCAAATTGCCCAGCTAGGTATTCTAGAGTATCACTTTGGAAATTGTAGTCTAAATGTTCCGTTTTGCTTTGTAAAATGGCAATACGTGTTTCAAATTCAGGAGGTGTGATAGTTTGCGTCAATCCCCAACTAAAGCGCGTGACAAGCCTTTCTTCAAGTCCTTCTAGATGTTTTGGACTACGATCACTGGTTAGAACAATTTGTTTTTGCTTGTCATGAAGGGCATTAAAGGTATTGAAAAAAATTCTTCCTGAGTTGCAACTTTTTTCCACTCAGCGATTGGATATCATCAATTAACAAAAGATCAAGACTACGATAGGTTTTTTTAAACTTTTTCCATTTCCCCAAGTCTTAGGTGATCAAGAAAGTCATTAATAAAGCTTTCAGCAGGGATATATTTAACACGCGCATCAGGAATGTTTTTTAGAATTTCGTTACCAATAGCATTTAATAGGTGAGTCTTACCAAGCCCAGGTCCTCCATATATAAAAAGAGGGTTATAGGTCAAAGCCAAATCTTCAGAGACAGCTAAAGCAGCTGATACTGCCCAAACATTTCCATCCCCTTGAATAAAATTATCAAAGGTATACTTTTCTTTTAATCCAGTATCCGAATAAGGAATAGATGCTAACTTTGGACTATAGTCATAAAGAGTTGAATTTGTAGCTTCTTCAACTTGTGAGATAGTCGTATCTTGAGGTTTGGTGAAAATATAGTGGGGAGTTATTTCAGCATCATAAATTTCAAATCCAGCAACTACAATAATATCTTTTAGTTGTTTTTCCCAGACCATTTCCATTTCAGATCGTGGTAAAAATATAGTAGCAACATTTTCCTCTACCTTGATGAGTTCAGCTTGAATAGCATAGAAATCATACATGGATCGAGTCAGTCTTTCTTGAGCAAATTCTAATATACGATTCCAAAATTGTTTTTCTTTCAATCCTTTCTCCTCCTTTACTATTTAAAAGTTTAATACTAGACTTATTTTACCATAGATAGCAAGAATTTTCCACAAGCTGTGAAAAATAATCCACAATGTTATCAAGTTTTATCCACAGGTTGGGGATAAAACTCAGAAACTATTGATTTATTAAGCTTTTTATTGAAAAAAATAGTGGATAACCTTGTGAGATAAAAAAATAAAAGAACAGCCTTATTTCAGGCTGTTGATAATTCTACTGTATTCTTCTTGATTTGAAAAAGAAATAATGATTTTTCCACTATCTTTTTTAGACAGTTTGATTTCTACATCTAATCCGAGTAGTTTTTTTAACTGTTCTTCTTCATTTTGTATGAAAATGATCAGTTTTTTGCTGTTTCTTTTGTTTTTTCTCTGTCAGAAGAGCTTCTAACTTCCTTACAGAAATGTCTTCCTCTATAATTCGTTGAAAGAAATAGTCTTGTTGTTCCTTATTCAAGCCAACTAGCGAACGCGCATGGGCTTGTGATAGTTTGCCATTTTCTACTTCTGAGAGGATCTGTTCTGGCAAGGAAAGCAAACGAATGGAGTTGCTGATATAAGGACGAGACTTGCCCATTTTATCTGCAATTTCAGCATGGGTAAATCCTTTCTCTACGAGAGATTCATAGGCGCGTGCTTCTTCTATTGGATTTAAATTTTCTCTCTGTAAATTTTCAATGATGGACTGGACCATCATCTCTTGGTCTGAAAGCTGTTTAACAACAGCTGGGATAGACGTTAGACCAGCTAAAAGTGAAGCTCGATAGCGTCTCTCTCCTGCAAGGATTTCATAACCAATAACAGGAGATTGACGAACAATAATCGGTTGAATGACCCCATTTTCTTTGATAGACTGTGCTAGTTCATGTAGTTTTTCTCTATCAAATTCTTTTCGAGGTTGATAGGGATTTTTTTGTATATCCGTGATAGAAATCATTTCAAATTTTTCCATGATTCTACACTAACACATCTTTTCTCTTATGTAAAGCTTTCTTTACATAGATGTCAATTAAGATTCTAAATCACCTGAACTCTTGTCAAGTTTAATAGATGTAGTTTCTTCTTTACCGTTACGATAGTAAGTTATCTTAATGGTGTCTCCGATAGAATGATTGTAAAGAGCACTTTGTAAGTCTGTTGATGAAGCGATGTCTTTGTCATCTACTTTTGTAATAACATCGTATTTTTCAAGGTGACCATTTGCAGGCATATTACTTTGCACAGAACGAACAACTACACCAGATGTTACACTGCTTGGAATATTCAGTCTTCTAATATCACTTGTATTAATATTTGAGAGATTGACCATTTGGATGCCCAAAGCTGGACGAGTCACTTTTCCGTTCTTTTCCAATTGTTCAATAATATTGATAGCATCATTTGCAGGGATTGCAAAACCAAGACCTTCTACAGATGTTCCTCCATTTGTGGCAATTTTACTTGAGGTAATTCCGATAACCTGTCCTTGAATATTGATTAGTGGGCCACCAGAGTTACCTGGGTTAATAGCAGTATCAGTTTGGATGGCTTTTGTAGAAATGGCTTGTCCATCTTCAGATTTTAAAGATACATTTCGATTGAGACTAGATACGATACCTTGAGTGACAGTATTTAGCATATTCAGAACCTAACGGGCTACCGATGGCAATAGCAGTTTCTCCTACGGTTAACTGACTAGAATCACCAAACTCAGCTACTGTTGTCACTTTTTCTGAAGAGATTTTGACGACAGCAATATCAGAGAAAGTGTCAGCTCCGACGATTTCTCCAGGTACTTTAGTTCCATCTGACAAACGAATATCTACTTTGCTGGCACCATTTATAACGTGATTGTTGGTGACAATGTAAAGCTTCTTTTGTCATTCTTTTTATAAATAACCCCAGATCCTTCACTAGAGATTTGTTGAGAATCTGTATCAGTATCATCATTGCCAAATACGCTATTTTGTCTGTTTGCTGAATAAGTAATAACAGAAACAACAGCATCTTTTACTTTGTTAACAGCCTGAGTTGTTGAATTTTCGTTTTTATAGGCAGTCTGTGTAATAGTACTATTGTTGTTAGAGTTACTTACACTACTTTTTTTGAGTTAGTTGAGTTTATTGAAAAAAAGCTACCCAAGGCTCCACTAATAAAAGCTAATGACGATAACGACTAATAATTGAAACCATTTTTTTGTAAAAATGTTTTTTTAGATGTTTCATATTTGCCTCCATATGTTTGAAATTACTGAAAGTATAAACTGACTAGCTTAATTATAACTTAAAACACAAAAAGTTTTTTTCACAGATTGTGGATAACTTTCTAAAAATCTGTGGTTTTTCTCGGCTAAAATTAACCTTTTTATTTTGTGAATAAGATGTGAAAAAAATAGAGAATATGTTAGAATAGAGTCATGAAAAATTAAAGTTGTAACAGTTGGGAAACTGAAAGAAAAAGTATTTAAAAAGATGGTATTGCAGAGTATTCAAAACGAATTTCTCGATTTGCTAAAGCTTGAAATGATTGAGCTAGCAGATGAAAAAAACACCAGATAAGGGCTAGTGAGTCAGAAAAATCAAAAAGATTTTTAGAAATAGAAGGTCAGAGAATTTTATCAAAAGTTGGTGACCGTGATTTTGTTATTGTGTTAGCTATTGAAGGGAAAACTTTCTCCTCAGAAGAATTTAGTAAGCAGTTAGAAGAAGCTTCTATAAAAGGATTTTCTACTCTTACCTTTATTATTGGAGGGAGTCTGGGGTTAGCACAGGATGTAAAAAGAGAGCCAAATCTTTCTGTTAGTTTTGGTCGTTTAACCTTGCCCCATCAGTTAATGAGACTAGTCCTTGTTGAACAAATCTATCGGGCTTTTTACAATTCAGCAGGGATCGCCCTATCATAAATAGAAAATTGACTTTTAATTGAATTTTTGGTAGAATAATTGTGTTAGGTCTCATAGCTCAGCTGGATAGAGCATTCGCCTTCTAAGCGAACGGTCGCAGGTTCGAATCCTGCTGGGATCAATATAGTAGCAAAGCTGGGAATTTTTCCCAGCTTTTTTTTCTTAAAAAAAGTACACTTGGGGAGAAAAAAATGACAGTTGAGAGAATTTTTATCTAAAAACGAAAATTCCATTTTGTATAATAGTTTTTTTGTAAGTTAGCTTACAAGAAAAAAACATTGAGGAGATTTTTATTATGAAAAAAACACAGTTAAATTGGAACAGTTTGTAGCCTTGAAGGAAAAAAAGACTTGCAAAAGATTAAAGGTGGGGAGATGAGGAAAATCAAAATAGTACTTGTTCTTTAATTTTCCCTTTAAAAGAAGATAAAGGGAGTAGAAGAATGAATTTTTCTTGCAGTAGTAGATGTTATATTATATTTTTTTATTATTAGTCACAGTTACAGTTTAATTTGTAAAAGGTCAAAATAAATAGAAAAAGAACTATACGTTTTTTTGGTGCTTATACATTACTAGTAGAAAGTAGTACTTTGAACTTTCCTTTTATCTTCTATATTTAGATGGGTTTAGGGATTGCAACATTTTTTTATTTCCTTTGAGCTTTATATTCCTATTTTTCGATGGATTAAACAGTATGAGAGGGATAGAGGACTATTCCTAAGTTTACTACTATCTCTTTTTATATGAGAGCACTCATAACTTTTCTGTCCGTAACTTTCTCCTCTATAACAGGAGACAATTTTGTTTTACAATATCATGACTCTATTCTTTTTTTCGTTGTAACGGTGTTGACTTATGTTTGTTGTCTTAAAAATCATTCATTATTTCCATTTAGAACTAGCCTATTTTGACAAAGGATTACCTTTATCCTTTCTTGAAAAAAGTATTTTTTGCTTTACTACTGCTCCATATTGTATCTTTCGTTTCAGATATGGTAAGTACGATTAAACATTTGAATAGTTTTGGAAGTATTTTGTCATCTATTGTCTTTCATCTCTCTACTTTTGACCTTCTTTGCAATGAATTCTTATAAAGAACAAATGGAAAAAGAGATTGCTTTGAAGCAGAAGAAATTTGAACAGAAACATTTACAAAACTATACAGATGAAATTGTCGGACTGTATAATGAAATCCGTGGTTTTCGACATGACTATGCTGGAATGCTTGTCAGCATGCAGATGGCAATTGACAGTGGTAATTTACAGGAAATTGACAGAGTTTACAATGAAGTTTTGGTCAAAGCCAATCATAAACTGCGTTCAGATAAGTACACTTACTTTGATTTGAACAACATAGAAGATTCAGCTTTACGAAGTTTGGTTGCTCAGTCAATTGTCTATGCTCGAAATAATGGTGTAGAGTTTACACTGGAAGTAAAAGATACGATTACCAAGCTCCCAATTGAACTATTGGATTTGGTTCGTATCATGAGCGTTTTATTGAACAATGCTGTCGAAGGATCGGCTGATAGCTATAAAAAGCAGATGGAAGTAGCAGTTATTAAGATGGAAACTGAAACAGTTATTGTGATTCAGAATTCATGTAAAATGACGATGACTCCTTCAGGAGATCTATTTGCTTTAGGATTCTCCACTAAGGGAAGAAATCGCGGAGTAGGATTAAATAATGTGAAAGAACTACTAGATAAGTACAACAATATTATTTTAGAAACAGAGATGGAAGGCAGTACATTTAGACAAATCATTAGATTTAAGAGGGAATTTGAATGAAAGTTTTAATTTTAGAAGATGTTATTGAACATCAAGTGAGACTAGAGAGAATATTGGATGAAATTTCGAAAGAATCGAATATTCCAATATCATACAAGACAACGGGAAAAAGTTCGTGAATTTGAAGGAATACATTGAAAAATGATGAAGTAAATCAGCTTTATTTTCCTAGATATTGATATTCATGGGAATTGAGAAAAAAAGGGATTTGAAGTTGCTCAGCTCATTCGTCATTACAATCCTTACGCTATTATCGTCTTTATCACCAGTCGATCAGAGTTTGCGACTCTAACCTATAAATACCAGGTATCAGCCCTAGATTTTGTTGATAAGGATATCAATGATGAGATGTTTAAGAAGAGAATTGAGCAAAATATTTTCTACACGAAGAGTATGTTACTTGAAAATGAAGATGTTGTAGATTATTTTGATTACAATTACAAGGGAAATGATTTAAAAATTCCTTACCATGATATTTTGTATATTGAAACGACAGGAGTCTCTCATAAATTGCGCATTATTGGTAAGAATTTTGCCAAAGAGTTCTATGGTACCATGACAGATATTCAGGAAAAGGACAAACATACTCAGCGATTTTATTCTCCTCATAAGTCATTTTTGGTAAATATAGGCAATATCAGAGAAATTGATCGAAAAAATCTAGAAATTGTTTTCTATGAAGACCATCGTTGTCCTATTTCAAGATTAAAAATTAGAAAATTAAAAGATATTTTAGAGAAAAAATCTCAAAAGTGATTGACAATTAGTAAGAAATTGATATAATGGTTATATCTGCTACAGATAGAAGGTCCGTTGGTCAAGGGGTTAAGACACCGCCTTTTCACGGCGGTAACACGGGTTCGAATCCCGTACGGACTATTTTATCCGCCATAGCTCAGTTGGTAGTAGCGCATGACTGTTAATCATGATGTCGTAGGTTCGAGTCCTACTGGCGGAGTATAGATAAAAAGGGAACACAACTGTGTTCCTCTTTTTGTATCAATTTGTATCACCAAGCATCTTATAGAGCCCATAAGGAAGTCTGTTATTTCTTGAGGACTTTCTTTTTTTCCATGTGCAATCCAAGTTTGGCAAACACCAAAAAGTGCGTGAGTTAGATAGATGCTACTGTATTCTAATTCAGTGGTATTGAGATTCAGTTGCATAAATCGCTTTTTGTAAATCTGTACTGAGCATGATATGAAGTTTATTTCGTAAGAAATTTTGAATTTCTTTAGTCCCGTTTTCAGAAAGCAGAGCAGCCAGAAGTGGTTCTGATTCTAGATATTCAAAGACTTCTAAAATAGCATCTCTTTTGTGATGAGCATGTTTTTGAAAAATATATTCAAATGTATGAAATAGCTTGCTTTGATAGTGCTCAATCATATCATACTTATCCTTATAGTGAGTATAGAAAGCTGGAACGACTAATTCCGGCTTTTTTTCTGCTAACTTGACAGTAGAAATTTGATCAAATGGTTGTTCCATCAGTAGTTGTACCATAGCATTTTCAATAGTTCGCTTTTGTTTTTTTAAGCGTTTGTTACTTTCTTGCATATTTCCTCCTTGTAAACAAATTAGACTATATGTCTAAAAAAATAGATTTTTTTATCTTGTAATTTAGATTTTTTTTAATGTATAATCTATTATATCAAAAATTTTTAGACAATATGTTTAAAAAAGGAGAAGCTATGTTTAAAGAATGGAAAGCAATTTTTAAAAAACCAACCTTTATTATTGTCATGATAGGGATTTCTCTTATTCCAGCTCTGTACAATATCATATTTTTATCATCAATGTGGGATCCATATGGGCAATTGTCTGACTTTACCTGTGGCAGTTGTCAATAATGATAAAGAGGCTTCCTATAATGGTAATAGCATGTCTATAGGAAAAAGACATGGTGTCCAATTTAAAAAGAAAAATAAAACCTTGGATTTTCATTTTGTAGATGAAGAGGAAGGTAAGAAGGGATTTAGAAGATGGCGATTACTATATGGTAGTGACTTTACCAAGTGATTTATCTGAAAAAGCAGCTTCTATTTTAACGGATCATCCAGAGCAAATGCAAATTGATTATCAGACTTCAAGTGGTCATAGTTTTATTGCTAGCAAGATGAGCGATTCTGCTATGACACAATTAAAGCAGAATGTTTCTACCAAATGTAACCGAGACCTATACTAAAAGCTTTATTTAACAAAAATGGTGATTTAAAGGATGGTATGAGTCAAGCAGCTTCTGGTAGTGAAAAAAATTAACTGATGGAGCGAATCAGTTAGTGGCAGGAAGTCAAACATTAACTACTAACCTACACTCTTTAGCAGATTCAAGTTTAACATTTTTCAAATGGAACGGAGCAGTTTACTAAAGGATTATCCTCTTATGTCTCTGGTGTTGAACAACTTCATCTTGGCTTAGGGAATTTTAATAGTGGTTTAGTTACATATACTGGTGCAGTGAGTCAATTAGATAGCGGATTAGGTCAATTATCTTCTAAAAGCCCTGAATTAGTAGGAGGAATCAATCAGTTATATACTGGTGTAGAATCCTATACTGGCGGTGTTTCTCAGCTCAATGCTGGTCTTAATCAATTTTCATCTGGTGTTAGTGCCTATACAAATGGAGTGGGAAATCTTGCAACAGGTGCTAATCAGTTATCTAATCAATCAGCTACACTTCGAATGGGGGTGGAGCAATTAAGTGAAGGGATTCAACAACTTTCTAGCAAGTTAGATGCTTCGTCTGAGCAAAAAGATCAAATTGCTCAATTATCTTCTGGTCTGAATCAGTTAAATCAAGCTATTCAAAATATTGATGTTGGAGATACAAAACAATTAGATTCTGTTTTATCAAGTATAGTATCTCTTTCTAATCAAATGTTAGCAAGTGCTCAGTCTGATAAAGCGACTACATTAGCTAATATTCAATCGACAGCAGCTTATCAATCATTGACAAGTGAGCAACAAGCTGAGATAAGTGCTTCTGTATCTCAAAAAATTCGACTGATAGTATTCAATCGGCTCAGTCAATTGTAGCTTTAGTTCAAGGTTTACAGGGAAGTTTAGAAAACTTACAAAATCAATCTTCTAATCTTTCGACATTAAAAAATCAAGCTAATCAAGTATTACCGCTTGCTTCTACTTCTTTGACAGGATTGTCAAGTGGATTAACAGAAATACAGGGAGCAGTGACGAGTAAATTAGTTCCTGCCAGTCAGTCGATTACATCAGGTGTAAATGCATATACTGCAGGTGTTGATAAAGTTTCTCAAGGCGCAAGTCAACTAAGTGAAAAAAATTCCACCTTGACAGGTAGTTTGGACCAACTAGTTTCAGGGTCAACTACCTTGACACAAAAATCTTCTAGCTTGACAGCAGGAGTTGGGTCAATTAGTTGAAAAAAACTCCAGAATTAGTGTCTGGTATTGAAAAATTATCAACTGGCTCTAACCAATTGAATCAAAAGAGTCAAGAATTGATAGCAGGAGTTGATAAATTGCAGTCAGGATCTAGCCAATTAGCTGATAAATCCAGTCAGTTACTTTCAGGTGCTTCTCAATTAGAGAATGGAGCTAATAAATTGGCAGATGGAGCTGGGAAACTAGCAGAAGGTGGAACAAAGTTAACTTCTGGATTGGAAGGTTTACAGACAGGAGTTGCTTCTTTTGGACAAGGATTAGGTAATGCTAGTGATCAACTCAAATCAGCATCTACGGAATCTAAAAAAATGCAGAGATTTTGTCAAATCCTCTCAGTCTTTCCAAAAACAGACAATGATCAAGTTCCTGTAAATGGAATTGCAATGGCTCCTTATATGATATCAGTTGCTCTTTTGTTGCAGCAATATCAACGAATATGATCTTTTGCGAAGTTGCCTTCAGGACGTCATCCAGAGAGCCGTTGGGCTTGGTTGAAATCTCGAGCTGAAATAAATGGTATTATAGCTGTTTTAGCAGGGAATTTTTGGTATATGGAGGAGTTCATCTTATTGGTCTAACTGCTAAATCATGAAATGAGAACATTTATTCTCATTATCCTAACAAGTTTAGTATTCATGTCCATGGTGACTGCTTTAACAACATGGAATAGCCGTATAGGAGCTTTCTTCTCTCTTATCTTTGCTTTTTATTACAGTTAGCATCAAGTGCAGGTACTTATCCACTTGCTTTTGACAAATGATTTCTTTTAGAGCTATTAATCCTTGGTTACCAATGAGTTATTCAGTTTCGGGATTACGACAAACAATCTCTATGACAGGAAATATTCATCATCAAGTCATTTTCCTTGCTGTGATACTAGCTCTATTTACTGGTTTAGGTATGCTAGCCTATCAACCCTAAGAAAAATGGAAGAAGATTAAAAAAATCGACCGCTTAACTGGTCGATTTTTTTATGTCTTAGATGACTTTCGTTTGTGATTATAGATTCCAAATAGTAAAGAGAAGTAAAGGAACAGATTGCTCCAGTAATAAAAACCCATTGGGAATAAAGGAAAGTGTAATAGTTCCTTTTTCCCTTAGGGAACGTCAACTTTCATAAAACCAGTTTGAGCTTTGTTTAATTTCTATTTTCTTACCATCTTGGTAGGCAGACCAGCCTTTGTCATAAGGAATGGTGAAGAAAAATGGACGTATCTTGTTTGGACATCATATGTAGCAAAAGACCTTGTTTTTTTAGAAGTTGATACTGTTACAGGTTGTTCTTTAATTTTTTTGAATTGCCTCAGTTAAAGTTTTGGGGTATCTAAACGATAGAAGGTAGGAGATTCAAATGATACTTGTGAATTTCCAGGAAACTAACATGAATATTGAAAGTTTTTTTCTCTTTTAGTATATCCTAGATTAAAGAAGGAGAAGACATTATCAGTTGTAAAAGTCTTTTTTTTTCTCCATTTACAAGGATGTCAACCTTCTTTTGTTTGTCATTAGAAAAGTGAAGGTTTGTGAAAGAAAGATAAACTTGGCTGTTTTCTGGCACTTCAATTTGATACTGGATTGCTGCATCCTCATTTGAAGAACTTGTAACACTAATCAAATCATCAGTATTTTTCTGTTTTTGTCATAAGGGTATTGGAGAAAAAAATAATCAAAATTGACGTTAGCAAGTTGATTTAAAAAAGAGGCCTGATTATCCAAGGTATGTTCAGTGAACTTGACATCATTGTAAACAGATTGACTAGCAAATGCAATCGGAAGAGAGAATTGATTTTCATATAGGGTAAGATTATCTTTTTGATATACATCTTGGAAACCATACTTATCAATAGGGACTGTCTGAGATATTGTACTGGATGCCAAATAAACTATCAGCCAAAATACTATTATTTGGCATAACGGAGATTGAGATTGGTCCCAGAGGATTTAAACCCAAGTTTATCCAAAGTAGAGCTTGCTGAACGATTTCGAACAGATGAAAATTGAGAGATTCCATTGTAGTTGAATTTCATACTGTCATTTCCTGTCTGAGTTTCTAGTTTTCTCAGTACGAGTAAATTGATTTCCCAATATATGTTGAGAAAGATTCCATAGCTGGGATATCTCGATTATATGCACTTCGAGAAGCAAAACCCCCATTCCTTAGCAATTCCGTCCATTTGAGATGAAGCATTTAAACTCATTTCAACCATTATAAATAAAGAGATTAGAATGGCAAATAGATTTACAGAGATAAACTTTTTTTGATAACTGCAAGGAGTAAAAGAGAATAGACAACCAAAAAAATTCAAGAGTCAGTAGAATATTCAAATCTGTTAAAAAAAGAATAATGCGATTTTAGATAGATGGTAGCTAAAAAAATCCTGTTACTACAAGAAAAAAAGCGAAACTAAAAAAATTCCAGATTTTAAGTTTCTTTTCAGACGATTTAAGACTTCTGCTGCTGTGTAAATTAACAAGGTAGAGAAAAATCCAAGCATAGCGATGTAAAAAAACATGTTTGGAGTATGCATGCCTTGCCAAAAATAAATCAAGAGCTTCTATATAAAAAGCTTGCAATTAGAAATGCAAAGAAGATTGCATAGATAAGTTTCACGTGAAACTTAATAGATTTCATCGTAAAAAAATAAAAATAGTCAAAAATAAAGGGAAGTAGTCCAACAAAAAAATCATTAGGGATGGCCCCATACTTTGTTGTGTCAAAGGAACCGATGAATTGTTTAGCAAAGAGATCAAGATACCAGCTACTTTCAGTTTGAAACTTTGTAACTTTCAGTTAATTTTTCCCCATGTGTCTGTAAATCAAACAGAGTAGGAAGAGTCAGAATCAAACTAGCCATACCAGCTAAAAACGGAGGTGATTATGAAATCAAGAAAAGATGATTTTCGAGTTTTAAAGTCCCAAGAAATTTGACAGAGATACCAGAAAAATAAGAAACAATGCTGTCATATAGCCAAAAATAATAGTTTTGGATAAATAAGATTGACAGACTTGTAAAGTACAATAGGAAATTTCTTTTCAGTGATAAGTAGCTGTAAACCAGTTATAATTAGAAGGAATCAAGATAAAAAAACATCTAGCCAGGTTTTTTTATCTCTAATTGACTGACAGTGAAACTCATCAGAGCATAGGAAGTAGATAAAGCTAGTTTTTAAAGGCTTTAGGAATCGATTGAAATAATTTATTTAAACTAAAGTAAGTTGACAGTCCAATCAATCCAAATTTTAAGAGAGTTGTCAGATAGACAGCATCTGGCATATTAGTTAGATCAAAAAAGTAAACTAGTGGTGAAAGGAAACTACCCAAGTAATAACTAGATAGGGCATAGAAATTCAATCCGAGGCCACTTGTAAAGGTGTAGAACAAACTACCATTTCCATGTAGGATATTTCTTAGAGCTATATCAAAAATAACGTATTGATGAAACCCATCTCCTAATAGTGGAGATGTATCGCTATTCCAGTAGATACCTTGAGATAGATATACTCCTATCATAATGATTACGGGAATGATGAAAGAAACAAAATAGGTCCAATATGTTTTAAAAAATAATTTCATGTTACCTCATAAAATGTTAGAAAACTCAGCTGGTTAACCCAACTGAGTTTTGAAGTTTTATTTAGTCTTTCCAAAGTTCTTTAACTTTTGCTTGTACTTCTGCATTCTCTAGGAATTCATCATAGGTTTCATCGATACGGTCAATGACGCCATTTAGACAAGACAATGATATGGTTAGCTAGAGTTTGAATAAACTCGTGGTCATGGCTGGCAAAGATGATTGATTCTTTAAAAGTTTTTTTCAATCCATCATTCAAGCTTGAGATAGATTCCAAGTCCAAGTGATTGGTTGGATCATCAAGTACAAGGACATTTGATTTTAAGAGCATGAGTTTTGAAAGCATGACACGAACTTTTTCTCCCCCTGACAAGACGTTTACAGGTTTGTTAACCTCATCTCCAGAGAAGAGCATACGGCCGAGGAAGCCACGTAGGAAAGTATTGTCATCTTCTTCTTTACTTGCGAATTGACGCAACCAGTCAAGGATTGACTCTCCTCCTGCAAAATCTGCTGAGTTATCTTTTTGGCAAGTAAGAACGGCTAGTAGTTACTCCCCACTTGACAGTTCCTTCATAGTCAATGTCACCCATAATTGCACGAATTAATGCAGTCGTTTGGATGTCATTTTGTCCGATAAGAGCTGTCTTATCACCTGGACGCAAGATAAAGCTAATGTTATCAAAAATAGTCTCACCATCAATCTTTACAGTTAGATTTTCTACTGTCAAGAGATCATTACCAATCTCACGTTCAGCTTTAAAGTTGATAAATGGATATTTACGACTAGATGGTACAATTTCTTCTAGCTCAATCTTATCAAGCATTTTCTTACGTGATGTTGCTTGTCTTGATTTAGAAGCATTGGCAGAGAAACGAGCAACGAATTCTTGCAATTGCTTAATTTTTTCTTCTGCTTTAGCATTACGGTCTGCTAGCAATTTAGCAGCGAGTTCAGAAGATTCCTTCCAGAAGTCATAGTTTCCGACATAGAGTTTGATTTTTCCAAAGTCAAGGTCGGCCATGTGAGTACATACTTTGTTTAAGAAGTGACGGTCGTGGGATACTACGATAACGGTGTTATCAAAATCAATCAAGAAGTCTTCTAACCAAGTAATCGATTGGATATCCAAACCGTTGGTTGGCTCGTCCAAAAGAAGAACATCTGGTTTACCAAAAAGTGCTTTGGCTAGGAGAACTTTTACTTTTTCACCGTTGGCCAATTCGCTCATGTTTTGATAGTGCAATTCTTCTGGAATGTTTAGGTTTTGAAGTAGTTGAGAGGCTTCACTCTCTGCTTCCCAACCTCCAAGCTCGGCAAAATCTCCTTCGAGTTCGGCAGCACGCACTCCATCCTCATCTGAGAAATCTTCCTTCATGTAGATGGCATCTTTCTCTTTCATGATGCTATAAAGTTTTTCATTTCCCATGATAACGACATCAATGGCACGTTCATCTTCATAGTCAAAGTGATTTTGACGAAGAACAGAGAGACGTTCATCTGGACCAAGAGAGATGTGACCAGTAGTAGGTTCGATATCTCCAGCTAAAATTTTTAAAAAGGTTGATTTTCCGGCACCATTAGCACCGATTAATCCATAAGTATTTCCTTCTGTAAATTTGATATTGACATCATCAAAAAGTTTGCGATCACTAAAACGTAGTGAAACATCAGATACTGTAAGCAATGTTTTTCTCCTATATGTGTAATATATTTATTCTACTAGAAAAATACAGAAATATTCAAATTTTTTTATCTGTCAATTTTGTGTAAATTAGATTTACAACATCCTTTACACAAATCCGTAAATAGCAAGGTTGATTTATTTTTAATAAATTGCGGTTATTTCATTAAAAAAATGCTATAATTGAAGGGACTATATCGAAGGAGAATAAAATGACTAAACCCATTATTTTAACAGGAGACCGTCCAACAGGAAAAATTGCATATTGGACATTATGTTGGAAGTCTCAAAAAAATCGAGTATTATTACAGGAAGAGGATAAGTATGATATGTTTGTGTTCTTGGCTGACCAACAAGCCTTGACAGATCATGCCAAAGACCCTCAAACAATTGTAGAGTCTATCGGAAATGTTGCTTTGGATTATCTTGCAGTTGGATTGGATCCAAGTAAATCAACTATCTTTTATTCAAAAGTCAGATTCCAGAGTTGGCTGAGTTGTCTATGTATTATATGAATCTAGTTTCATTAGCACGTTTGGAGCGAAATCCAACTGTCAAGACAGAGATTGCTCAGAAAGGGATTTGGAGAAAAGTATTCCGACAGGATTTCTTTGGTCTATCCAATTGCTCAAGCAGCTGACATCACAGCTTTTAAGGCTAATTATGTTCCTGTTGGGACAGATCAGAAACCAATGATTGAGCAAACTCGTGAAATTGTTCGTTCGTTTAACAATGCATATAACTGTGATGTCTTGGTAGAGCCGGAAGGTATTTATCCAGAAAATGAGAGAGCAGGGCGTTTGCCTGGTTTAGATGGAAATGCTAAAATGTCTAAATCACTCAATAATGGTATTTATTTAGCTGATGATGCGGATACTTTGCGTAAAAAAGTAATGAGTATGTATACAGATCCAGATCATATCCGCGTTGAGGATCCAGGTAAAATTGAAGGAAATATGGTTTTCCATTATCTAGATGTTTTTGGTCGTCCAGAAGATGCTCAAGAAATTGCTGACATGAAAGAACATTATCAACGAGGTGGTCTTGGTGATGTGAAGACCAAGCGTTATCTACTTGAAATATTAGAACGTGAACTTGGGTCCTATTCGTGAGCGCCGTATCGAATTTGCTAAGGATATGGGAGAAGTTTATAATATGCTTCAAAAAAAGGTAGTGAAAGAGCGCGTGAAGTTGCAGGTCAAACCCTATCTGAGGTTAAAGGAGCAATGGGACTTCATTACTTTTAACTAAGTTTATTTTTACAAGAAACTATCATTTCTATCTCGAAAGAAAAGATAGTTTTTTTATTTAACCCCTGTAACATTTGACAAATTTTTTTATAGAATGGTATGATAGATACAATATAAAAAAAGAGTCAAGCTCAAAAAAAGAAAGAAAAAGAGGAAACTTCGAATGTCTAATTGGGACACTAAATTTTTTTGAAAAAAAGGTTTTTACCTTTTGATGATGTATTGCTTATTCCAGCTGAAAGTCATGTGTTGCCTAACGATGCAGATTTAACAACTAAATTGGCAGATAATTTGACTTTAAATATCCCAATTATTACCGCTGCCATGGACACAGTTACAGAGAGTCAAATGGCCATTGCTATTGCTCGTGCAGGCGGTCTCGGAGTTATCCATAAAAAACATGTCAATTGCTCAACAAGCAGAAGAGGTTCGTAAGGTAAAAACGTTCTGAAAATGGAGTTATTATTGATCCGTTCTTCTTGACGCCTGAACATACAATTGCTGAAGCAGATGAGCTTATGGGACGTTACTGCATCAGTGGTGTTCCAGTTGTTGAAACACTTGAAAATCGTAAATTAGTTGGTATTTTGACAAACCGAGATCTTCGTTTTATTTCAGATTACAATCAACCAATCTCAAACCATATGACCAGTGAAAATCTTGTTACTGCTCCTGTGGGTACAGATCTTGCAACAGCTGAGAGTATTCTTCAAGAACACCGTATTGAAAAAAAGCTTCCTTTGGTAGATGAAGAAGGTCGTCTTTCTGGTTTGATTACTATCAAAGATATTGAAAAAGTTATTGAGTTTCCAAATGCTGCTAAAGATGAGTTTGGTCGTCTACTAGTTGCAGGTGCAGTAGGTGTTACTTCAGATACATTTGAACGTGCAGAGGCTCTTTTTGAAGCAGGAGCGGATGCGATTGTTATTGATACTGCACATGGTCATTCTGCAGGTGTCTTGCGTAAAATTGCTGAGATTCGTGCTCACTTCCCAGATCGTACTTTGATTGCTGGAAATATTGCTACTGCTGAGGGTGCACGCGCACTTTATGAAGCAGGTGTAGACGTTGTCAAGGTTGGGTATTGGACCAGGTTCAATCTGTACTACTCGTGTTATTGCAGGTGTTGGTGTTCCGCAAGTAACAGCTATCTACGATGCTGCAGCTGTTGCGCGTGAATATGGTAAAACGATCATTGCTGACGGTGGAATCAAGTATTCTGGAGATATTGTAAAAGCCCTTGCTGCAGGTGGAAATGCAGTTATGCTTGGATCAATGTTTGCTGGAACTGATGAAGCTCCAGGCGAAACTGAAATCTTCCAAGGACGTAAGTTTAAGACTTACCGTGGTATGGGATCAATTGCTGCTATGAAGAAAGGTTCAAGCGATCGTTACTTCCAAGGTTCTGTCAATGAAGCAAACAAACTCGTTCCAGAAGGAATTGAAGGTCGTGTTGCTTATAAAGGAGCGGCAGCTGATATTGTCTTCCAAATGATTGGTGGTATTCGCTCTGGTATGGGTTACTGTGGTGCAGCTAACCTTAAAGAACTACACGATAATGCTCAATTTATTGAAATGTCTGGTGCTGGTTTGAAAGAGAGCCATCCTCATGATGTACAAATTACTAATGAGGCACCAAATTATTCTATGTAAAAACAATGAAAAGAACTCCCGTGAAAACAGGAGTTCTTTTACAATGTTGTCAAGTTTTAGTTTACAATAACTTTACCATCTTGAATAGTGAAAATACTTAGATTTTCTGGCAGATTTTGAAGATGATCTAAGCTTGTTGTTGTAATAAAGGTTTGGATTGAATGAGAAATCGTTTCTAATAATTTTAGTTGTCTAGTGTTGTCAAGTTCGCTCATAACATCGTCAAGTAGTAATATTGGAGATTCTGTAGTAATACTTTCCATTAATTCGATTTCTGCTAATTTTATCGAGAGGACGAGACTACGATGTTGACCTTGACTTCCAAAACTAGCATCCATCCCATTTATATAAAAAGAAATGTCATCTCGATGAGGACCAACACCAGTATTCTTTTTAAATAAATCTCTGGACCTACTTTTTTTTCTAAAGCAATTTTGAAAGATTCTGATAAGTCTTCTTTGTCAGTTATCTTGACAGAAGATTGATAGGATATTGACAACTCTTCAATCTGATTAGAGAGTTCAAAAATGTTTCTTACGCCCAAAATGATTCTAGTTTTTTTTATGAAATCTAAGCGGTGATTCATTACACGACATCCATAATCAACTAGCTGATCATCTAACACTGAAAGGAAGGTTTCATCTATTGTTTGAGCTGATTTTTAGATAAGTGTTTCTTTTGTTTTAGGATGTGGTTATAATTGGTTAAGTCAGATAAATAGATTGGCTTAATTTGTCCAAGCTCCATATCAATGAATTTTTCGTCGAACTGAAGGTGCTCCTTTAATTAGTTGTAAATCTTCAGGAGCAAATAAGACAACATTCATGTGTCCTACATAATCTGAAAGTCGTGCCTGTTTTAAAGTGATTAACTTTTTGTCACACGGCCCTTTTTGTGTTAGTTCGATTTCGAGAGGAATGGATCCCGTTTTTTTTTCTGAACAAGACCTGAAAGATGAAGTTGTTCCTCATCAAAATGAATGAGATTTTTTTATCTGTTCGAGTTCGATGACTACGTGTTAAGGCTAAAAAAATAGATAGCCTCTAACATATTTGTTTTTTTACCTTGAGCATTGCGTCCTAAAAAAAGACATTTCAATTTAGGATTAAAGTCTATTTTCGTCTCTTTATAGTTACGAAAAGTTTTGAGAGATAGGTGTTGTAGCCACATGATTATCTACCAGGGAAATCGTGGAGCTTGTTTGCTTTTTGGGTGATGAAGTAGGTTTTAGAGTTGTCTTTTTACCCCTTTATTCATCTCCTTTAACAAGTTTAGCGATTCGTTCTTTTTCAACTTTATCAGCTTGGTATTCCTCTTGTTCTTCAGAAGTAGGTTGTGTCAACAAGATGTCAATATTCATGTCAGGGATGTCAACTTTATCACCAATACGAAGTTTTTTACCACGACGATTCTCTAATTCCCCATTAAAGTAAACAGAATGTTCAGAGAGAAATGATTTGATAGCTCCTCCGCTATGTGTAATTCCAAGTTCTTTGAGTAGTGCTTGGAGGGTAATAAATTCTTCAAATAATTTGTATTCCATAATTCACCTCAATCTTTGGTATTATACCATATTTTCCTAAAAATAGTGAGAGAAACAGGGAGAAATGTAAGCGATTTTTATTTCAAAAGTGTTACAGAGAACAAGAAAATTTCAGGTTTTCGTGATATAATAGAAGTCTGTATATAAGGAGGTAAATCATGGAGTTAGTGCATGGAATTTCAACACATTTTATCCAATCAAAAAAGTTTAAAACGAACAAAATCACCGTGCGTTTTACCGCTCCATTATCCCTTGATACGATTGCAGGTCGCATGTTGAGTGCGAGTATGCTAGAGACTGCTAATCAGATGTATCCCACTTCTCAAAATTTGAGAAGACATTTGGCCAGTCTATACGGTACAGATATGTCAACCAATTGTTTCAGAAGAGGGCAAAGTCACATTGTAGAATTGACATTTACCTATGTTCGTGATGAGTTTTTAAGTAGGAAAAATGTTCTAACTTCTCAGGTTTTGGAACTTGTAAAAGAAACTCTTTTTTCACCCGTAGTAGTTGATAATGGGTTTGATTCGGCCTTATTTGAAATTGAGAAAAAACAATTGCTAGCAAGTTTAGCAGCTGATATGGATGATTCTTTTTATTTTTCACATAAAGAATTAGATAAATTATTTTTTCATGATGAACGTCTCAAATTGGAATATAGTGATTTACGAAATCGTATTTTTAGCTGAAACTCCACAAAGTTCTTATTCTTGTTTCCAAGAATTTTTTTGGCCAATGATCGAATAGATTTCTTTTTCCTAGGTGATTTTAATGAGGTTGAAATTCAAAATGTATTAGAATCATTTGGCTTTAAAGGTCGAAAAGGAGATGTGAAGATTCAGTATTGTCAACCTTATTCCAATATCCTTCAGGAAGGTATGGTTCGGAAAAATGTGGGACAATCCATTTTGGAATTAGGTTATCATTGCCCTTCTGAATATGGTGATGAGCAACATTTACCCATGATTGTAATGAATGGTTTACTTGGTGGATTTGCTCATTCTAAACTATTTACAAATGTCCGTGAAAATGCTGGATTAGCTTATACTATTTCAAGTCAGCTCGATTTATTTAGTGGATTCTTGAGGATGTATGCTGGTATCGATCGAGAAAATCGGAACCAGGCTCGTAAAATGATGAATAATCAACTGCTTGATTTAAAAAAAGGATATTTTACAGAGCTTGAGTTAGAGCAGACCAAAGGAAATGATTCGTCGGTCTTTATTACTTTCTCAAGATAATCAAGGTTCATTGATTGAACGTGCTTATCAAAAATGCCTTACTTGGAAAAATCTTCAGCAGACTTTTAAAAGGTTGGATTGCAAAAACTCGAGCAAGTTGACAAAGATGCTATTTGTAGAGCAGCTAATAATGTGAAACTACAAGCGATTTACTTTTATGGAAGGAATAGAATGACAAAGGTTGTTTTTTTGAAGAAAAATACTATCCAGCTGTAAAAAGAAATGGTTTATCGAACTCGTTTGTCAAATGGATTGACAGTTGCTCTTTTTGCCTAAAAAAAGGAATTTAAAGAGGTTTACGGGAGTGTAACTGTACAGTTTGGTTCGGTAGATACGCTTGTCACAGAAGTTGACGGAGATGTAAAAGAATATCCTGCAGGAATTGCTCATTTTCTTGAACATAAATTATTTGAGAGAGAAGATTCTAGCGATTTGATGTCGGCTTTTACGAGTCTAGGTGCAGATAGTAATGCCTTTACAAGCTTTTACAAAAAACAAAGCTATCTTTTTTTCAGCAACGGATCATTTTTTTAGAAAATTTAGACTTACTTGATGAATTGGTAACATCAGCACACTTTTACTGAAGATTCCATTTTTAAGAGAGCAGGATATTATACAGCAAGAACGAGAAATGTATCAAGATGATCCAGATTCGTGTTTATTCTTTTCAACTTTAGCGAATTTGTATCCTGGGACACCTTTAGCAACTGATATAGTTGGAAGTGAGGAGTCCATTTCCCAAATCAATCTAACTAATTTGCAAGAAAATTTTACAAGATTTTACAAACCTGTAAACATGTCTCTGTTTTTAGTTGGTAATTTTGATGTGGAGCAAGTACAGGACTATTTTGAAAGAAAAGAACTGGAAAGATTTAGATGTTCAGGAAGTAGCAAGAGAAAAGTTTGTTTTACAAGATGTAAAGCAAACAGACAGTATGAGAATGGAAGTGTCTTCTCCCAAACTAGCGATTGGTATTAGAGGTAAAGCGAGAAGTTGCTGAGGCGGATTGCTATCGACATCATATTTTATTAAAATTATTGTTTGCAATGATGTTTGGTTGGACTTCGGATCGTTTTCAAAAATTATATGAATCAGGTAAAATTGATGCTTCCTTATCTCTTGAAATTGAAGTAACAAGTCGCTTTCATTTTGTTATGTTGACAATGGATACAAAAGAGCCAGTTGCTTTATCTCATCAGTTTAGGAAGGCTATTCGTAATTTTTACAAAAGGATTTAGATATTACAGAGGATCATTTAGATATTATCAAAAAGAGATGTTTGGAGAATTTTTCAGTAGCATGAACTCTCTTGAATTTATTGCAACGCAATATGATGCTTTTGGACAAGGTGAGACAATCTTTGATTTGCCGAAAATTTTACAGGAAATTACTTTAGAGGATGTCCTTGATGCTGGACATCATTTAATAGATGATGGTGACATAGTTGATTTTACAATATTTCCCATCGTAGTAACCTATCATAATCGACACTAGAAAGAAGGAATGACAAGTATGAGGAAAAAAACAATTGGTGAGGTTTTTACGTTTAGCTAGAACCAACCAAGGGTTGACTTTAGAAGAATTACATAAAAAAACAGAAATTCAGTTGGATATGTTGGAGGCAATGGAAGCTGATGATTTTGATCAACTTCCTAGTCCATTTTATACTCGTTCTTTTTTGAGAAAGTATGCGTGGGCAGTTGAGCTAGATGAGAGAATTGTCTTGGATGCTTATGATTCTGGGGAGCATGATTACTTATGAGGAAGTAGATGTTGATGAAGACGAGTTGACAGGCAGGAGACGTTCCAGTAAGAAAAATAAGACATCATTTTTACCTTTATTTTATTTTATACTCTTTGCACTATCGATTGTCATTTTTGTGACCTATTATGTTTGGAATTATCTCCAGACTCAACCGGAGCGTTCATCTGCGTCTAGTTATAGTGTAGTCCAAGCAACAAGTCTCGACTAGTTCTGTAACTCCATCTTCAAGTAGTAGTTCATCAAGTAGCTCTTCGAATATTGAACCAACTATAAGTGTATCAGGTGAGGGAAATCGAGTAGAAATCGCTTATAAAACAAGTAAGGAAACTGCAAAATTGCAATTATCGGTTTCAGATGCTAGAAGTTGGGTTAGTGTTTCAGAAAGTGAGCTTGAGGGTGGTGTGACCTTATCACCGGATAATAAAAGTGCGGAAACAACAGTTTCAACAAAAAATCCTGTGACCATTACTTTAGGTGTTGTCAAAAGGTGTTGCTTTAACAGTAGATAATCAGACTGTTGATTTATCGAAATTAACAGCTCAGACTGGACAAATCACTGTAACCTTTACTAAAAATTAAGGAAAAACGAATGAAAAAAGAACAAATTCCAAATCTCTTAACAATAGGTCGAATTCTCTTTATACCTATTTTTATCTTTATTTTAACGATAGGAAATTCGATAGAGAGTCATATAGTAGCAGCTATTATCTTTGCTATTGCCAGTATTACAGACTATTTAGATGGATATTTAGCTCGTAAATGGAGTGTGGTTAGCAACTTTGGGAAGTTTGCGGATCCAATGGCGGATAAGTTGCTAGTTATGTCGGCTTTTATTATGCTGATTGAGTTAGGTATGGCTCCAGCTTGGATTGTTGCAGTGATTATCTGTCGTGAGTTGGCTGTGACAGGTTTAAGGCTTTTATTGGTTGAAACTGGTGGAACAGTTTTAGCAGCAGCAATGCCTGGAAAAATTAAAACTTTCAGTCAGATGTTTGCGATTATTTTCTTGCTATTACATTGGACTTTGCTTGGTCAAGTTCTACTTTATGTAGCCTTGTTTTTCACTATCTACTCTGGCTATGATTATTTCAAGGGTAGTGCCTATGTATTTAAAGGGACATTTGGTTCGAAATGAAATCAATAATTGATGTAAAAAATCTTTCTTTTCGCTATAAGGAAAGTCAGGAATACTATGATGTGAAGGATATTACGTTTCACGTGAAACGTGGAGAATGGCTTTCGATTGTAGGGACATAATGGTAGTGGTAAATCAACGACGGTTCGATTAATTGATGGCTTTACTGGAAGCAGAATCTGGAGAGATTGTAATTGATGGTCAACGGTTTGACTGAGGAAAAATGTTTGGAATATACGTCGTCAAATCGGTATGGTTTTTTTCAAAAATCCAGATAATCAATTTGTTGGAGCGACTGTTGAAGATGATGTTGCCTTTTGGTTTGGAAAAATCAGGGACTTTCTCGTCAAGAAATGAAAAAGAGAGTGGAAGAAGCTCTGGATTTGGTTGGCATGTTGGACTTTAAAAAAGAGAGCCAGCGCGTCTATCAGGTGGCCAAAAAGCAACGTGTGGCTATTGCAGGTGTTGTAGCCCCTAAGACCAGCTATTCTAATTCTAGATGAGGCAACGAGTATGTTGGATCCTGAGGGGCGTAGAGAACTGATTGAGACAGTAAAAGAAATTCGAAAAGACTATGATATGACGGTCATTTCCATTACACATGATTTGGAAGAAGTTGCCATGAGTGATCGTGTATTGGTCATGAAAAAAAGGGGAAATTGAATCAACTAGTAGTCCCAAGAGAACTTTTCTCTCGAAATGATTTAGATCAAATTGGATTAGACGATCCTTTTTCCAATCAATTAAAAACATTCTTTGAGCCAGAATGGCTATGATTTACCTGAAAAATTATTTGACAGAAAGTGAGCTAGAGGATAAGCTATGGGAATTGCTCTAGAAAAATGTGAGTTTTACGTATCAAGAAGGGACTCCCTTTAGCTTCAACAGCTTTGTCGGATGTTTCTTTTGACGATTGAAGATGGTTCTTATACGGCTTTTAATTGGGCATACAGGTAGTGGTAAATCAACTATTTTACAACTATTAAATGGTTTATTGGTGCCAAGTCAAGGGAGTGTGCGAGTTTTTTTGATACCTTAATCACCTCGACTTCTAAAAAAATAAAGATATTCGTCAAATTAGAAAAACAGGTTGGCTTTGGTATTTCAGTTTGCTGAAAAATCAGATTTTTGAAGAAACGGTTTTTGAAAGACGTTGCTTTTTGGACCGCAAAATTTTTGGAGTTTCTGAAGAAGATGCGGAGCAGATTGCGCGTGAGAAACTGGCTCTGGTTGGAATTGATGAATCACTTTTTAATCGTAGTCCGTTTGAGCTGTCAGGTGGACAAATGAGACGTGTTGCCATTGCAGGCATACTTGCCATGGAGCCAGCTATATTAGTCTTAGATGAACCCACAGCAGGCCTAGATCCTTTGGGAAGAAAAGAGTTGATGAACTTGTTCAAAAAACTCCACCAGTCAGGGATGACCATCGTCTTGGTAACGCATTTGATGGATGATGTTGCTGAATATGCGAACCAAGTCTATGTGATGGAAAAGGGACGTTTAGTTAAAGGGGGGTAAACCAAGTGATGTCTTTCAAGATGTTGTCTTTATGGAAGAAGTGCAGTTGGGAGTACCTAAAATTACAGCCTTTTGTAAACGATTGGCTGATAGAGGCGTGTCATTTAAACGATTACCGATTAAGATAGAGGAGTTCAAGGAGTCGCTAAATGGATAGTATGATTTTTGGGGCGTTATATCCCAGGGGAATTCGATTGTTCACCGATTGGATCCACGTAGCAAATTGCTTGCTATGATGTTACTGATTTTAATCGTTTTTTGGGCTAATAATCCCTTGACGAATCTAATTCTTTTTATAGCGACAGGGATATTTATTGCCTTGTCAGGAGTATCTCTTTCATTTTTTATTCAGGGCTTGAAAGTCTATGTTTTTCTTGATTGCCTTCACAACTATTTTTCAACTATTTTTCATTTCTAATGGGAATGTTTTATTTGAGTTTTCGTTTGTGAGAATCACGGATTATGCTTTGCAACAAGCTGGGAATTATTTTTTGTCGCTTTGTATTGATTATTTTCTTTTCAACTTTGTTAACCTTAACGACCATGCCCTTAAGTTTGGCATCAGCTGTCGAAGCTTTATTAGCACCTTTAAAGCGTGTGAAAGTTCCAGTTCATGAAATTGGCTTAATGCTATCTATGAGTTTGCGTTTTGTTCCGACATTAATGGATGATACGACGCGGATTATGAATGCACAGAAAGCGCGTGGAGTGGATTTTGGTGAAGGAAGCATTGTTCAAAAGGTGAAGGCGATGATTCCCTATTTTGATTCCTCTTTTTGCGACAAGTTTAAAACGTGCAGATTCCTTTGGCTATCGCTATGGAAGCGCGTGGTTATCAGGGTGGAAAAAGGGCAGAAGTCAATACCGACAACTGAAATGGACTCGAAAGGATACGCTGACCATTCTTGTTATTCTCGTACTTGGTTGTTGCTTATTTTTCTTAAAATCTTAGTAGCTTTCAGGAATTGATAAAAAAGTTACTGTAACAGTTTTTGATATAAAGGTAGGGATATGAACCGTTTTAAAAAATCAAAATATGTCATTATTGTTTTTGTCACTGTTCTGCTTGTGTCAGCTCTCTTAGCGACGACTTATTCAAGTACAATTGTGACAAAATTAGGAGATGGAATCTCATTGGTTGATAGAGTTGTACAAAAACCTTTTCAGTGGTTTGATTCTGTCAAATCAGATTTGGCTCATTTGACACGAACATATAATGAAAATGAAAGTTTGAAGAAACAGATTTACCAATTAGAAGTTAAATCAAATGAGGCGGAAAGTTTAAAGACAGAAAATGAACAACTGCGCCAATTGCTTGATATGAAGTCCAAATTGCAAGCTACAAAGACTTTAGCAGCAGATGTTATTATGCGTTCTCCAGTATCTTGGAAGCAGGAATTGACCTTAGATGCAGGCAAATCAAAAGGGGCTTCTGAGAAACATGTTAGCTATTGCAAATGGTGGTTTGATTGGGAGTGTTTCAAAAAGTGGAGGAGAACTCTACTATGGTCAACCTTCTGACAAATACGGAAAATGCTGATAAGATTTCTGTTAAAATTCAACATGGTTCTACTACAATTTATGGGATTATTGTTGGCTATGACAAGGAAAATGAGGTTCTTAAAATTAGCCAATTAAATAGTAATAGCGATATTAGTGCAGGCGATAAGGTGACAACGGGTGGATTAGGAAACTTTAATGTTGCTGATATTCCTGTTGGTGAAGTGGTTGCCACAACGCATAGTACGGACTATTTGACACGAGAAGTAACTGTTAAATTGAGTGCAGATACTCATAATGTGAGTGTGATAGAATTAGTGGGGAATTCATAATGAGACAGCTGAAGCGGGTTGGAGTGTTTTTATTGCTTCCTTTCTTTGTTCTAATTGATGCCCATATTAGCCAGCTTTTGGGCTCATTATTTCCCCATGTACAGTTAGCTAGTCATTTTCTATTTTTGTTTCTCTTATTTGAGACGATTGAAGTATCAGAGTATCTCTATTTAGCCTATTGTTTTGTGGTGGGTTTGGTTTATGACATTTACTTTTTCCACTTGATAGGGATTGCGACTCTGTTGTTCGTCTTGTTGGGGGTATTTCTCCATAAATTTAATAGCGTTATTTTATTGAATCGTTGGACGAGAATGTTGGCAATTATTGTCATAACTTTTCTATTTGAGATGGGGGCATATATACTTGCATTAGTGGTAGGTTTAACTGTGGATAGTATGTCTTTGTTTATAGTCTATAGTTTAGTTCCATCAATGATTTTGAATTTTGTATGGATAGTCATTTTCCAGTTTATTTTTGAAAAATATTATCTATGAGAAAGAAATACAAAATGTAATAAAGGCGTAATATTTATTATGTCTTTTTTTTGGTATACTAGTATTGTCTTTAAATAGAAGGAGTATCTACGTAATATGAAGAAAAAAATCTTAGCGTCACTTTTTACTAAGTACAGTGATGGTTTCTCAAGCAGCTGTTTTTAACAACTGCGCATGCAGAGACTACTGATGACAAAAAAATTGCTGCTCAAGATAATAAAATTAGTAACTTAACAGCACAACAACAAGAAGCTCAAAAAAACAAGTTGATCAAATCCAGACACAAGTATCAACTATTCAAACAGAACAGTCTAAACTCTGCAAGCTGAAAATGAAAGATTACAGACAGAATCTAAAAAGCTTGAAGGGTGAGATCACTGAGCTTTCTAAGAATATTGTATGCTCGTAATGATTCGTTGGAAAAAAGCAAGCTCGTAGTGCTCAAACAAATGGGAGCTGCAACTAGCTACATTAAATACAATTGTAAACTCAAAAATCAATTACAGAAGCTATTTCACGTGTTGCAGCTATGAGTGAGATTGTATCAGCTAAACAATAAAATGTTAGAACAACAAAAAGGCTGATAAAAAAAGTCAATTTCTGAAAAAGCAAGTTGCAAATAATGATGCTATCAATACAGTAATCGCTAATCAACAAAACACTTAGCTGATGATGCTCAAAGCATTGACAACTAAAACAAGCAGAGTTGAAAGTTGCTGAGTGAAACCTTGCTGCTGAAAAAGCTACCGCAGAGGATGAAAAAAAGCAAGTTTACTTGATCAAAAAAAGCGGCAGCAGAAGCAGAAGCCAAAGCAGCAGCAGAAGCAGAAGTAGCTTATAAAGCTAAACAAGCAAGTCAACAACAAACAGTTGTTGATTCTGGGAATACAACTTTCACTGCACAAGTTCAAGCAGTATTTAGTTCGTCTGAATCATCTTCAAGCAGTGCTTCAACAGAATCAACAAGCTATACTCCTGCGCCAGTGACACATCGTCCAACATATAGTACAAATGCTTCAAGTTATCCAACAGGAGAGTGTACATGGGGAGCTAAGACATTGGCACCTTGGGCTGGAGACTACTGGGGTAATGGAGCACAGTGGGCTACAAGTGCGGCAGCTGCGGGATTCCGTACAGGATCTACACCTCAAGTTGGTGCGATTGCATGTTGGAATGATGGTGGATATGGACACGTAGCCGTAGTTACAGCTGTTTCATCATCAACAAGCATCCAAGTATCTGAATCAAACTATGGTGGAAACCGTACAATCGGAAATAAACGTGGTTGGTTCAATCCTACTACAACTTCAGAAGGTTTTGTAACATATATCTATCCAAACTAATGAATAAAACGAAGAGGCTCTATTTGAGTCTCTTTTATGATTTATATAGTTAACTTACTTTAAAAATCTACTAAAATAGCTTGAAAAATATTGAAAAAGTATGGTAGAATGAAACTTGTCGTGTGAACGATAATACTCATTCTTGATGAATTGTGAAACAGTTGCCCTTTGGGTCGTTTTTGCGAGTTGAAGTCAAGAAGAGGAAAAACAAAAGGAGAAATACTCATGGCAGTAATTTCAATGAAACAACTTCTTGAGGCTGGTGTACACTTTGGTCACCAAACTCGTCGCTGGAACCCTAAGATGGCTAAGTACATCTTCACTGAGCGTAACGGAATCCACGTTATCGACTTGCAACAAACTGTAAAATACGCTGACCAAGCTTACGATTTCATGCGTGATGCAGCAGCTAACGATGCAGTTGTATTGTTTGTTGGTACTAAGAAACAAGCAGCTGATGCAGTTGCTGAAGAAGCAGTACGTTCAGGTCAATACTTTCATCAACCACCGTTGGTTGGGTGGAACTCTTACAAACTGGGGAACAATCCAAAAACGTATCGCTCGTTTGAAAGAAATCAAACGTATGGAAGAAGATGGAACTTTTGAAGTTCTTCCTAAGAAAGAAGTTGCACTTCTTAACAAACAACGTGCACGTCTTGAAAAATTCTTGGGTGGTATCGAAGATATGCCTCGTATCCCAGATGTTATGTACGTAGTTGACCCACATAAAGAGCAAATCGCTGTTAAAGAAGCTAAAAAATTGGGAATCCCAGTTGTAGCGATGGTTGACACAAATACTGATCCAGATGATATCGATGTAATCATCCCAGCTAACGATGACGCTATCCGCGCTGTTAAATTGATTACAGCTAAATTGGCTGACGCTATCATCGAAGGACGTCAAGGTGAAGATGCAGTAGCAGTTGAAGCAGAATTTGCAGCTTCAGAAAGCTCAAGCAGATTCAATCGAAGAAATCGTTGAAGTTGTAGAAGGCGACAACGCTTAATTTATACAAATAGTAATTACCTAGGAGGGCGGGGCTTAGCCCGGCTCTCCTATTTTTTTAAAAAAATATAGGAGAATCAAAATGGCAGAAATTACAGCTAAACTTGTAAAAGAGTTGCGTGAAAAAAATCTGGTGCCGGTGTTATGGACGCTAAAAAAAGCGCTTGTAGAAACAGACGGTGACATCGAAAAAAAGCGATTGAATTGCTTCGTGAAAAAAAGGTATGGCTAAGGCAGCTAAGAAAGCTGACCGTGTTGCTGCAGAAGGTTTGACTGGTGTTTATGTTAACGGTAATGTTGCAGCAGTTATTGAAGTAAACGCTGAAACTGACTTCGTTGCGAAAAAAACGCTCAATTCGTTGAATTGGTAAATACTACAGCTAAAGTTATTGCTGAAGGAAAGCCTGCTAATAATGAAGAAGCACTTGCTTTGACAATGCCTTCAGGTGAAACTCTTGAAGCTGCATACGTATCTGCAACAGCAACTATCGGAGAAAAAATCTCATTCCGTCGCTTTGCATTGATTGAAAAAACAGATGCACAACACTTTGGAGCTTACCAACATAACGGTGGACGTATCGGTGTTATTTCAGTTGTTGAAGGTGGAGACGAAGCACTTGCTAAACAATTGTCAATGCACATCGCAGCGATGAAACCAACAGTTCTTTCTTACAAAGAATTGGATGAGCAATTCGTTAAAGATGAGTTGGCACAATTGAACCACGTTATCGACCAAGACAACGAAAGTCGTGCAATGGTTAACAAACCAGCTCTTCCACACTTGAAGTATGGATCAAAAGCTCAATTGACTGATGAAGTGATTGCTCAAGCTGAAGCTGATATCAAAGCTGAGTTGGCTGAAGAAGGCAAACCAGAAAAAATCTGGGACAAAATCATCCCAGGTAAGATGGACCGCTTCATGCTTGACAACACTAAAGTTGACCAAGCTTACACACTTCTTGCACAAGTATACATCATGGATGACAGCAAGACAGTTGAAGCATATCTTGAATCAGTTAACGCTTCAGTAGTTGAGTTCGCTCGCTTTGAAGTTGGTGAAGGTATCGAGAAAGCTGCAAATGACTTTGAAGCTGAAGTTGCAGCTACAATGGCAGCAGCCTTGAACAACTAATAATAAAAAGGAAGCTAAATTGCTTCCTTTTTTCTATGCAGTCGATCTTTATAGGGAGATGTTCCTATTTTTAAGGCATAAATAAAGCCCTATAATGAGGGCTAAGTGTATTTAGGAGACTACACTTCAAATTCATAGAGTGCTGTAGACAAATAACGTTCGCCGTTATCTGGTGCTAGAGCAAGGACTTTTTTACCTGTACCTAATTTTTTAGCAACTTCAATTGCTCCGTAGATAGCTGCAGCTGAAGAAATACCAACAAGGAATCCTTCTTTTCCACCAATCTCACGGCCAAGTGCCAGAGCATCGTCTGATGTTACACGAACGATACCATCATAGGCGTTTGTATCAAGTGTATCAGGAATAAATCCAGCTGAGATACCTTGAATTTTTGTGAGGACCAGGTTTTTTTCACCAGATAGAATAGCAGATTCGTCTGCCTCTACTGCAAAAACTTGAATGCTTGAATTTGCTGTTTTGAGTGCATGAGAAACACCAGAAATTGTTCCACCAGTACCGACTCCAGCAACAAAGGCATCTAGTCCATCTTTACCGAAAGCAGCTAGTATTTCAGCTCCTGTTGTTCTTTCGTGTACTTCTGGATTAGCTGGATTGTCAAATTGAAGAGGAAGGAAACCATCACGTTCAGCAGCGATTTCTTGAGCCTTAGCAATAGCACCTTTCATTCCCTCGCTACCAGGAGTTAGGACGAGTTCAGCACCATAAGCTTGGATAATCTTACGTCGTTCTACACTCATAGTTTCAGGCATAACGATGACGACTTTATACCCTTTAGCAGCACCTACCCATGAAAGTCCAATACCAGTGTTTCCACTTGTTGCTTCAACAATTGTAGAACCTGGTTTCAGAATACCGTCTTGTTCAGCTTTTTCAATCATGCTAAGAGCAATACGGTCTTTTACAGAAGAACCAGGGTTAAATGCTTCAAGCTTTACATAGACGTCCGCAGCACCTTCTGGCACGATGTTGTTGAGTTTAACAATCGGAGTTTGACCGATTAATTCAGTAATGTTGTTATAAATAGACATATGAATACCTCTTTGTATAAGATATTTCTAGTATAACGCTATCTATACCATTTGTAAAATATAGAAATCCTATCGAAGCGATAGGATTTTTTTTATATCATAGGTCTAAGCCATTAATTTTCAAGCGATTGTGATAAGCTAATTCTAGTAAATATGTATAAAGTGGAACGATATCGGTTTTCTTAGGAAATTCAAATTTATGAGAACTAAAATGTTCATTATGTGCTTTTAGAAAGACATTTTCTAAATAAGTAATAGTAATTTCACTATCATCTATACCTGCTCCTGCAGTTTCCATTTCAACGTTAATAATGTTCATCAAAAAGATTGATTTAATGGACATCTTACGACCAGTAGCGCCTTGTTTATCTGTAAAGATAATACGGATATTTGTAAATATAATTGAGTCACGAATCAGTTTATATCCACTTTGAATTTCTTCATTTTCTAGTAGATATTGTCCATATTCTTTGATAAGAGTTTCTTTGTTTTGCTCGCTAAAGTTACCAGCGAGTCCTTGAATGAATTTTCCAAATGCCATATTTTTCTCCTTTATTTACACTAAGTTTACAGGAACTTCAACTTCACGTAAACCTTGATCAGTTAAAGTAACTTTTCCATTAAAAAACTCCACCAGTGCAGCTTTAATATTTTCTTTTTCTTCTTTATCAACATAAATCATCGTATCAATTTGATCTGTAAAGTTTGTATCCAGTTCCATGAGATTATGTTCCTTAAGGAAGTTACTGTACTCTTGATACTGAGCGTAAGACATTTGAATAGCAATGCCAGCCTGTTCCTTTATTTCAATGATGCCAATTTCTTTGACAGCTAAGGCAACACTACCAGCGTAAGCACGAATCAATCCTCCAGCGCCTAGTTTAATGCCACCAAAGTAGCGTGTCACTACCACACAGACATTAGTAAGATTGTGATTTTCTAGTACCCCAAGCATGGGAACGCCAGCAGTACCACTAGGCTCACCATCATCACTTGTACGTTTAATTTCACTACGCTCTCCAATAATAAAAGCAGAGCAGTTATGCGTAGCTTTGTAGTGTTCTTTTTTGATGGCAGTAATGAAGTCACGAGCCTCTTCTTCGCTATAAACACGCTTGGCATGACAGATAAAGCGGGATTTTTTGATTTCTTCTTGGACTTGACCGTCCTCTTTAATTGTTCTAAATTCCATGATTTAATTGTACTAAAAAATCATCTAAAGCGCTAGGTTTTTACGAATAAAGAAGTATGAAAGTAAATCCAAATTATCTCGGTCGGTTGTTTACGGAGAATGAATTAACTAAAGAGGACCGTCAGTTGGCAGAGAAACTTCCAGCAATGAGAAAGGAGAAAGGGAAACTTTTCTGTCAACGTTGTGATAGTGCTATTTTAGATGAATGGTATTTGCCCATCGGTGCTTACTATTGTCGGGAGTGCTTAATTATGAAGCGAGTCAGGAGTGATCAAACTTTATACTATTTTCCGCAGGAGGATTTTCCGAAGCAAGATGTTCTTAAATGGAGTGGTAAATTAACTCCTTTTCAAGAGAAGGTATCACAGGGACTGATTCGAGCAGTAGACAAGCAGGAGCCAACGTTAGTTCATGCGGTTACAGGAGCTGGAAAGACAGAAATGATTTATCAAGTAGTGGCCAAAGTGATTGATGAAGGTGGTGCAGTATGTTTGTCCAGTCCTCGCATAGATGTTTGTTTGGAGCTATACAAGCGCCTGCAACAGGATTTTTCTTGCGAGATAGCTCTCCTACATGGAGAATCAGAGCTGTATTTTCGAACACCATTAGTTGTTGCGACGACCCATCAGTTATTGAAGTTTTATCAAGCTTTTGATTTGCTGATAGTGGATGAAGTAGATGCTTTTCCTTATGTTGACAATCCTACACTTTACCATGCTGTCAAGAATAGTGTAAAGGAGAATGGACTGAGAATCTTTTTAACAGCGACTTCGACTGATGAGTTAGATAGGAAGGTTCGCATAGGAGAACTAAAACGATTGAGCTTGCCAAGACGATTTCATGGAAATCCGTTGATTATTCCTAAACCTGTCTGGTTATCGGATTTTAATCACTGTTTAGAGAAAAATCGGTTGTCACCAAAGTTAAAGTCCTATATTGAGAAGCAGAGAAAGACAGCTTATCCGTTACTCATTTTTGCTTCAGAAATTAAGAAAGGGGAGCAGTTAAAAGAAATCTTACAGGAGCAATTTCCAAATGAGAAAATTGGCTTTGTATCTTCTGTAACAGAAGATAGATTAGAGCAGGTACAAGCTTTTCGAGATGGAGAACTGACAATACTTATCAGTACGACAATATTGGAGCGTGGAGTTACCTTCCCTTGTGTGGATGTTTTCGTAGTAGAGGCCAATCATCGCCTTTTTACCAAGTCTAGCTTGATTCAGATTGGTGGACGAGTTGGGCGAAGCATGGATAGACCGACAGGAGATTTGCTTTTCTTCCATGATGGGTTAAATACTTCAATCAAGAAGGCAATTAAGGAAATTCAGCAGATGAATAAGGAGGCGAGTCTATGAAGTGCTT